>Ga0156520_142_pt1 | contig 54983 bp, 50 predicted proteins | sample RifOxyB3_FD_111915 | JGI IMG/M metagenome (GOLD analysis project Ga0156520, IMG submission 111915) | Candidatus Peregrinibacteria bacterium RIFOXYB12_FULL_41_12
TGCAAAACTCCTATTTAACCCATTCAATTTCTCTTCCGATTTCTTTTCTTGTATCAATCTCCACCCAGTCCGTTTCTATTCCTATGCAGCATAAGTGCATGGAGTCTGAATATTTGCCTTTATATAATTCGTCTCCGACTATTGGACATCCTGCTGAAGCCAAATGAACTCTTATTTGATGTCTGGCGCCTTGTTGTATTTTGCATTCGAGAAGTGTTTCGCTGATTTTTTTTATATAAGTTTTTGCATTAATAGGTTTACCTTTGTAATCGATTTTTTTATCAACAGTTAATACTGCCATTCTTTTTGAAGATTTGTGTACGATAGGGAAGTTAATTTCATTGGTTTCAGGTGCGGTATCTGAAATTTCTGCAAGATAAATTTTCTTGAGATTTTTATCCTGAATGAATTTATCGTGAGCTTCTTTATTTTTTGCAAATAAAACTAGTCCGCAGGTTTCGTTATCCAATCTGTAAAGCAGGCCTCCTTCTTCTTCTTTGAATCCCGAGAAAGTGAATAGTTCCGGATGATATTTTTTAACTTCTTCTACGAAACATCCGGATTTTGCTCCGTAAGTTGTCGGTGTTCCGGCAGGTTTAAAGAATCCAATGTAGTTTTTGTCTTCAAAAAGTATTTCCATGACCTGATTGTATATTGCTCAAGGCTTTATTTCCATCTCGTTTTCTGGTATAATTAAACGATTATACATTTTGTCAATCCTGTTGTGAATGAGATAGTAAAATACAAATCGCCAAAACTCTCTACTGGAGGAAGAATGTTCAGTTACATGATGTTCTTCTACTGTTTGGCTGTGGCGTTTGTGGCTCCGATGTTTCCGGATTATTTGGAGCGAGTTACTGGTTCGGCGATGTATGTTGGTATTTTTATCGCTATTTCTTCGTTTACAACTTTGCTTGCCAGTTTGTTTGTTTCTAAGATTCTTCATAAGGTTTCCAAGATTTTGCTTATGTACATAGGATTTTTGAGCATGGCTGTGATTTTTGCTCTTTATTCTTTTGTTGATTCCTTCTCTGTCGTTTTGGCGTTGCAAATAGTGAAAGGTATTGCGATTGCTGTTTTATTCGTTGTCATCCCGTTGATGGTCCGCGATTATACTGCCAAGAAGAGTCTTGTTCATGAAGAAGGCGTATATTATTTCTTGTTAAATTTGGCCTGGGTTATAGGTCCTGTTGCAGGAGGTCTATTTGCTTTATATGTGGATGATTTGTTGATGTTTTGGTTTGCTGTTGCGGTTTTTCTGATCGCGGTGATTTTTTTGCGTCATGAAGATATTATGGAAGTTGATACTAGAGAGAAAAAAAAGGTTAAAAAGTGTCTCCAAAGCTTGAAAGAGTATTTTAGCAGATGGCCACTTGTAAAAGCATATTTAATGGATTTCGGTCTTTTCGTTTGGTGGTCGATTACTACAATGTCTGTGCCTCTTTATATGGTTAAGAATGGAATGCCTGAAATTGTAGGAGGTGTCGCTATGTCTTTGCAGCTTGTACCTTTAATTCTTCTCGAAAACTGGATTGGTAAAACTGCCAAAGATGGAAAGATGGGTTTATATATAGAAAGAGGTTTTCTTGTTATGGTTATGTTTATTTTCATGATGGCGTTTGTGGATAATGTTTATTTCTCTATAGCTATGCTTTTTTGTTCCAGTATAGGTGCGGCTTATATTGAGCCTATCAAAGAAACTTATCTGTTTAGACATATGAAAAAAGAAGAGGAAGATGATCTCTTCCCGATTTATGCAACTGCGAGACAAGTCGGTTATTTCGTAGGTCCGTTGATGGCAGGTTTTTTCATATCGTATTTCTCATATCAAGTGTTGTTTTTTGCTGCAGGATTTGTTTTACTTCCTATGGCTTTTATAGGTTATTTAATTCATAAGGAAACTTCCAAATGAGTAGATATATTATAGGTTTTCTGGCCATGATTGGAGGATTTTTAATACTTGTTTATAGGGCGAAAGTAAAAGATTTGGTCGGCGATATTGGTTTTGCCGAGAAATACATAGGTGTTGGTGGTACCTGGACTTTTTTGATTCTTTTGGGAATTGGATTTTTTATATTCGGTCTTATGTGGATGACCGGAACTTTGCAGTCCGGAGTTGGGGGTTTTCTAGGAGGGATTTTCTGAAAAAGAGGCGAAGAATTGAAGAAGTGAAGAGTGTGAATTAACGAAGAGAATGATGGTTTCGTCAATTTCTTTTAAGATTTTGCAAAAATAATGTTGACATTATCTTGAGTGATAAATATAATCCTTTCGCTTTGTTAGTTTTACATTCCAAATCCCTTCTAATATTTTTGTTTTTTTCGCACTCTCCAGTCTAGTAACTTAAAAGGTAAAGCCTTGGCGGTTGATAGGTTGAAGAGTGCGTAAAGTCGCACTCTTTTTTCTTCACAAGGTTGTGGGGGGAACGAACTGCCCATTGAAAATCAGGTGACTAGAATTATTCATATATATCAAAATTCAATGTTCAATATTAAGCATAATAAATTTTCAGAATTAAATAATTAATTCTGATGTCTTTTTTTCAAATTTTTGTCTAGGTGATTTTTTCAAGTTACCAGACAAAAGGTGGGAAGTAATTTCGAATAAATTGTAAAAAAGGCATAGAGTGGATGCCCTGACTTGAGACTCCGATGAAGGACGCGGCTAGCTGCGATAAGCCTCGTAGAGTTGCTAAGCAAACAGTGACACGAGGATTTCCGAATGGGGGAACCCAATCCGAGTAATGTCGGATTTTTCCGGTCTTCGACCGGTAAGGACACTTTGCGAACTGAAACATCTAAGTAGCAAAGGTAAAGAAATCAAACGATATTCCCTTAGTAGTGGCGAGCGAAACGGGAACAGCCCAAACTTCTTACTTCGGTAAGGAGGGTTGCAGGACTCCGATATGGATTTATTCTCTATTAGCCGAATATCTCTGGGAAGTGATACCAAAGAGGGTAAAAGTCCCGTAGGCGAAAATAGGTTTAAATCCTAGGAAGTTCCTAAGTAAGATCGGACACGTGTAATCCGGTCTGAATCTGGGAGGACCACCTTCCAAGGCTAAAAATGTCTCGAGATCTATAGCGTACAAGTACCGCGAGGGAAAGGTGAAAAGCACCCCGGTGAGGGGGATGAAATAGAACCTGAAACTCTATGCTTAAAAGGAATCGGAGCTCCACTTTGTGGAGTGACGGTGTACTTTTTGTAGAACGGGCCAACGAGTTAGCTGTATACGGCGAGGTTAACCCCGGAAAATGGGGGAAGCCGAAGCGAAAGCGAGTCTTAACTGGCGATTAGTCGTATGCACTAGACCCGAAACCACGTGAGCTATCCATGGGCAGGCTGAACCTCGCTTAACCGCGGGGGGAGGGCCGAACTCAATGATGTTGCAAGATCATGAGATGACCTGTGGATAGGGGTGAAATGCCTATCTAACGTGGAGATAGCTGGTTCTCTCCGAAATAGCTTTAGGGCTAGCCTTGATCTTATAGGCATTGGGGGTAGAGCTCTATTTAGACTAGGGGGCGAAATAAGTCTACCAAATCTAGATAAACTTCGAATACCAATGTTTCTGATCAGGAGTCAGACAGTGACAGCAAAGTGCCATTGTCAAAAGGGGAACAGCCCAGACCGTCGTTTAAGGTCCCTAATAAAGTCTAAGTGGCAAAGGATGTCGGATTGTTTAGACAACCAGGAGGTTTGCTTAGAAGCAGCAATCCTTTAAAGAGTGCGTAACAGCTCACTGGTCTATGTGATCCTGCGCCGAAAATTCAACGGGGCTTAAGGCTTTAACCGAAAACACGGATTCATATACTTTATTGTGTATGACTGGTAGGAGAGCGTTCCCAACAGCGATGAAGGTCACATGTAAATGTGGCTGGAGTGTTGGGAAGTGAAAATGTTGGCATAAGTAGCATGTAAACCGAGTGAAAACCTCGGTCACCGAAAATCCAAGGTTTCCCAAGCCACGTCAATCGACTTGGGGTTAGTCGGTCCTAAGGCATAGCTGAAGAGCGAAGCTGATGGACAACGGGTTAATATTCCCGTACAACTTGCGTTTCGCCCAAGCAAAACCGGAGCGCGATAATTCTCCTCTTTCTTGAAGTCTTCGGATGGATAGATTGAGGAATCTTATCAAGTGAAGGTGGCGCTAACTAAGGAGTGACGCTTTTGGACAATCGGAGCTGGTAAACGAATTCCAGTGCAAGCCACAAGCTTAGGCTTCTGTAGGAAAATCCGCAGAGGTTCGCGAGTGGTAATGCAGATTCCGTCCTCGTGATGGAAGATTCCGGTGCGTTCGGGAGTCAAGAAAATCTTCGTAGTGAGAAATGTGAGTTACCGTACCGCAAACCAACGCCGGTGGATAGGTTGAGTATACTAAGGTGTGTGAGTTAACTCTCGTTAAGGAACTCGGCAAAATAACAGGTGTAACTTCGGGAGAAACCTTGCCTAATCCTGGTGCAGTTTCGATTGCATTTTGGACTAGGCCGCAGTTAAAGAACCCTTGCAACTGTTTATCAAAAACACAGGTCTCTGCTAAACCGTAAGGTGAAGTATAGGGACTGACGCCTGCCCAGTGCCAGAAGGTCACGAGGAGGGGTGAAAGCTCCGAATCTAAGCCCTGGTGAACGGCGGCCGTAACTATAACGGTCCTAAGGTAGCGAAATTCCTTGTCGGGTAAGTTCCGACCCGCACGAACGGCGGAATGATCATGGGTACTGTCTCAACGAGAGGCTCAGCGAAATTACAAAGACGGTAAAAATGCTGTCCTACCACAGTAAGACGAAAAGACCCTGTGCAGCTTTACTATAACTTGACATTGAACCGAGGCATTTTTTGCGCAGGATAGGTGGGAGACTATGATGGGTTCACTTTGGTGGATCCGGAGTCGACGTTGAGATACCACCCTTGAAATGTTTTGGTTCTAACCCTTCCGAAAGAGGGGGACAGTGTTTGGTGGGTAGTTTATCTGGGGCGGATGCCTCCTAAAGAGTAACGGAGGCGCGCGATGGTTCCCTAGGCCTGGATGGAAATCAGGCTGGTTGTGTATTCGCATAAGGGAGCTTGACTGCAAGACCAACAAGTCGAGCAGGTACGAAAGTAGGCGAAAGTGATCCGGTAGTTGGACGTGGGTCCGCTATCGCTCAACGGATAAAAGTTACGCCAGGGATAACAGGCTAGTCGCTTCCAAGAGTTCACATCGACGAAGCGGTTCGGCACCTCGATGTCGGCTCGTCGCATCCTGGGGGTGGAGAAGCTCCCAAGGGTTTGGCTGTTCGCCAATTAAAGCGGTACGCGAGCTGGGTTCAGAACGTCGTGAGACAGTTCGGCCTCTATCTACTGTGGTTGTAGGAATTTTGAGGGAAGCTATCCCTAGTACGAGAGGACCGGGATGGACAGACCTCTAGTATATCTGTTGTCGTGTCAACGGCATTGCAGAGTAGCTATGTCTGGAACGGATAACCGCTGAAAGCATCTAAGTGGGAAGCCGCTCCCAAGAAAAAGTTCCCAATTAATCTGCCCGAAGAATACGGGCTTGATAGGCCTCAGGTGTAAGCGCAGTGATGCGTTCAGCCGAGAGGTACTAACAGATGACTGATTTATTTTTTACTTTCCTTTAGGCTTTAATCAGTGATAAGGGCGATTCATCGTCTTTGTCACTGGTTTAAAGCTCCTTTTGTCTGATATTTTGAAAAAATTCTAGGAAATTTGTTCTTTTAAAAAAAGGCACAATCTTGGTGGCTATAGAGGTTGGGGTACACCTGTTCCCATCCCGAACACAGAAGTTAAGCCAACCTTCGCCGATGGTACTGACCAATTAAGGGTCGGGAGAGTAGGGCGTCGCCAAGATTGTGCCTTTTTTTTATGGTAGCGAAAAATCTGATAGAAAATCTTGATATTTCCTATGTCATTGCAGCGTTCAGATTCGGTTTCGAATCCGAGTCGAGTTCTACATTGATTTTGTTGATGTTTTCGATCTTTTGGCTGCGTGCGGTTAACGGATTGTATGTTTCGTAGAAGAGTTCGATTAGTTGTTGGGTGTTCAAGACGTCAACGTGCAGACCGCAGTTTTCGAGACCTGTTTTTATAATGTTAATTCGCTGATTGAGTTGTTTTTGCAGTTGGTCGAATTCGTTTTTGCGTTGTTTTATTTTAGCGACTGTATCTTTTGAATTGAAGTTCTCCAGCATTGTCTTGAAGAAGTTTGGGTTTTCGCCGATTCGATATGGATTTTGAGGAATTATGACGAAAAACTCTTTTTCCATAATGTCTGCGTACTCGATAAGTTTCTGAATATATTCGATATATTCGACGGTTTGTTCTTTCAGAAGTCGGTTTTCTTGTTTCGCTTCGATTTTCCTGAGTTTTGCGATGTAGTTATCCAAGTCGAGTTTTTTTGATCTGATAACTATTTGAAGAGGGAATTCGAGTGAGTTAAGAAAATGTTGATATGAAAAAATTACAGCGTTTTGTTCTTCTTCCGACTTAAGGTGAAGATTGACGCTTGATGTTTTAAGCACAGCTCTCAGGCCGCCGTTTTTAAGTATGACAGTATTGTCGTGAATCTCAGCGATTTTCAGATGGAGCTGAGTGCTCATCATTGGGTTCTGATGTTTTCCTTTTACTGTATCTTTAACCTGTTGTTTTGGTGGTTGAGGTGTCGCCATATGTACGAATTACGGATTAGGAATTGATTTTGCCTTGGGAATCGAGAATTTTTGTTATTGAATTCAGGTTCTTGATTTTTTCTCGAGCATCATCTTCTTTTTGTTTCATTTTTTTATCTGTTTTTTTGTCTTCATCGCTTTGAGGGGTTAAAACCGATCTGTAGTTTTCGGCTTCACCCTTTTCAAAATAAACTTTCCCCGGACGTATAAGTCTTTCTATCTGTAATAGAACGAATTTGATGAAAGATATGTCGTGTATTCTTACGAAAGCTATTGCGACTGTTATAAGTGCAGGAATTGCTGTTGCTGGGAGCCAAACTGATATGACGTATGCTTTTGAGGTGCTTATATAAATGAAATAAGCTATGCCGCCGCCAACAGCGCAAATTATGAGCTGTTTTAGCGTGAGAGGACCTACGATTTTGTCCTCCATCTGTACGTTTTGTGGTACTTTGAATTGCATTTAGGCACTTTTAAATCTAATAATTATACCAGAAAGACAGCAGATAGTAAACAGCAGACAGCAGAGGAATTACATGATTGCAGAGAAGTTGACTTCCTGATAGAATCTCGCGCGTATAACAGATAAGAAGCGCTTAAAATGCTAGATAATATCCGAAATTTTTGCATAATAGCTCATATAGACCACGGTAAGTCGACTCTTGCCGATAGGTTTCTTGAAGTAACAGGTACTATAAGCAAGCGCGAAATGAAGCATGCGCAAATGCTTGATACGATGGAGCTTGAACAAGAGAGGGGAATTACGATTAAGCTGCAGCCTGTAAGAATGGATTGGGAATATAAAGGGCAAAAATATATTTTGAATCTTATAGATACGCCCGGACATGTGGATTTCTCTTATGAGGTTTCTAGAAGCTTGGCGGCTTGTGAGGGTGCGATTCTTATAGTCGATGCGACTCAAGGAATTGAGGCGCAGACACTTGCGAATTGTTATATGGCGATGGAGCACAATCTGACGATTGTTCCTGTCCTTAACAAAATAGATCTTCCTGCGGCGGATGTGCCGAAGAGAGCTAAGGAAATTGAAGATGCTCTTGGGATTCCGGCTTCTGAGATTATTTCTGTTTCAGCAAAAGAAGGAACTAATGTTGCCGACGTGTTGGCGAGAGTTGTTGAGACTGTTCCGCCTCCTACATTCGCAACCGAAGAAGAGACCAAGGCTTTGATTTTTGATTCCGTATATGACAGTTACAAAGGAGTTGTTGCGTTTGTGCGTGTTATGGATGGGAGTCTTAAGAAAGGGGATAGGGCTTTTCTACTTCATACGAGAGCTGATGTCGAAGTGCTTGAAGTGGGTTATTTTAAGCCAAAATATCAGCCCGCCGATATCCTTAAACATGGAGAGGTTGGATATGTCGTTACGGGTCTGAAAACCATTTCCGAAGTTAGGGTTGGTGATACGATTTGGAAATCCGAAACGGTTCCGCTAGAGAAGGCTCAACCTTTGGAAGGTTATAAAAAAGTTAAACCTTTTGTTTTTGCCAGTATCTTCTGTATTGCCGGTGATGATTATCCTTTGTTGCGTGATGCGCTTGAGAAATTAAGCTTGAACGATTCTTCGCTGTCTTATGAACCTGAAAGGTCAGTTGCGCTCGGACATGGGTTCCGATGTGGTTTCTTGGGTCTTCTTCATCTTGATATTGTTCAAGAAAGGCTTGAGAGAGAGTATGGATTGAATTTGGTTATTACAGCTCCGTCTGTTTCTTATAAAGTTGTTAGGTCTTCAGGTGAGGAAGTTGATGTGCATAGCCCTTATGATATGCCTGATAGGTCTTATGTGTTAGCTGTTAAGGAACCATGGGTTAAGTTGGAACTTCTTACGCCTAAGGAATATACGGGTGCGATTATGAAGCTTGTGCAGGATAGACGAGGAATTAATAAAAGTATTAATTACTTGAATGAATCACGTGTGTTGCTCGACTTCGAAGCGCCTTTGTCGTCTATTGTTGTTGATTTCTATGATAAATTAAAAAGTATTTCTTCCGGATATGCATCTATGAATTATGAATTCATTGATTTCCGAGAAGGTGATCTTGTGAAAGTTGATATTCTTGTTTCCGGCGATCCTGTTCCGCCATTGGCGATGATCGTGCATAAGAGCGAATCTTATGCCGCCGGTTGCAAGGTTACTAAATTGCTTAAGGATTTGATTCCAAGAGCGAATTTTCTCATAACTCTTCAAGCTGCAATAGGTGGGAAAATTATTGCTCGCGAGGATATTTCGGCTTATAGAAAAGATGTTACCGGTTATTTGTATGGAGGTGATAGAACTCGAAAAGATAAACTTCTTAAGAAGCAAAAAGAGGGGAAAAAGAGGATGAAAATGGTAGGGAAGGTGAATGTGCCGCAGGAGGCGTTTATGGCGGTGTTGAAGAGATAATAATATCCTTGTTATGGCTTCGCTTCCCGTTTTCTCACCCGTCCAGCTACCGCTTGGACGACTTTCGAAAACAGGAGCGCTGCAGATATAACAAGAATATTATTATCTCTGCTTATGTTCTGCTCTTTGTAATTCTGTAACTCTAATGTTAAACTTTCAATCGCATGGAAAATACAAATCAAAGTGTAGAAAATTCTAATCACAAATGGCTTATTAAATTCGTTTTTGTGCTTTTCGGCGTGATTGTTTTGGTTGGGGTTTTGTTTTTATTGAAGAATCCGATTGTGAATTTTTTTGATGGTGTTGATGAGCAGGTTAAAGAGTCCAGCTTGGTTATATCTTATTCTGAAGGTTTTACCTCGTTGAATCCGTTGAACTATGAAGTTAGAAATAGGAATTTTATTGGCAATATTTATGAAGGATTGACGAGATTTGATAAGAATCTTGCCGTTGAATCTGCACTTGCGGTCAGTTGGGGAAAAATCGATGATGAGACATGGGAGTTCACTTTGAGAGATTTTGTTTATTTTCATGATGGTACGACTCTTGATGCGGAGGATGTGGTTGCAAGCATTGAAAAGGCTATGACAGACGAGAATTCGCAATTACAATCTTTGTTGAGTTCGATTGAGAGTGTTTCCGCTGTGTCTGATAAGACGATTCAAATAGTTACAGATGGTATTGATCCGATTTTGCCAAACAGATTGGTGCATGTTTACATTTTTCCTTCTGAAATTGAAGATGCTGCAAGCAATATTATTGGTACGGGGCCTTATTACGCTGTTTCTATTGAAGATGGCGGGATGACGCTTAAGAAATTCCCTTATTACTGGGGGTTTGAACCTGTTTATGATGATGTTAAGCTCGTTTTCGGTAGTTTCGATGATGCGGATGTTTTCGTTAATGTTCCGATTGAATCGGTTGAAACTATGAAGCAGTCCGGCTACATTATTCAGACTCAGCCGAATTTGGATATAAATTTCATACTTTTTAATGTTTTGTATGGCGGAATATTTGCTGATCCCGATTTAAGGGAAGCGTTTTTTATGGCTATAGATAAGGAAGATTTGATCTCCAGTCTTGGAGGATATGCCAGTGCTATAGATCAGTTTTCCGCCAAAGGGGTGAATGGTTATAATTCGCAGGTTAATGATATTGCTTATGATCCTGTTGATGCCAAGTCTGTTTTTGATGAGCATCAGGTGGTGGGATTTTCTATTTATATGGTCTCTGATATGGAGGAGTTGGGTGATTTTTTGATGCAGCAGTTTGCTGAGATTGAGGTTAATGTAAATGTTGAGTATTTGGATGTCGGTAGTTTTCAAGATGGTGTTATGAATAGTGATTTTGATGTTTATTTTATGGGTTGGAAATTCGATTTGGGCGATGTTGCCGATTTATATGAAACGGTTTTTCATACGAAAACCGAGATGTATGGTGCTTATAATGGCGGATATTCCAATTCTGAAGTTGATTCTCTGATAGAAGAGGCTGGTAGTGAAGATAATGCTTCGGATAGGCTTTCAATACTGAAAGAAGTCGCAAGTATTTTAATTGATGATTTTGCTGGAGTTCCGTTGTTTGAGTCTCAAGCGATTTATGGATTCAAAGATGGAGTTTCTTGGAGTCCGAGAGTGGATGGGTATCTTTGGGCTTTCGATATCGAGTAAATGATGGTATAATATAGGGATGGATTTTTGCTATAAGTTCCTATGTTTATTTATTCGTTAAAGACCAAGTTCATAGTTGTTGTTTCGGTATTGATAATCGCACTTTTCGGTGTTGGCGGATTTTTGCTCCTACAAGAAAAGTCGATAGAGATATCTTATGATATCTATAAAAACACAAAGAGTTTTGCCGAACTTACTGTTGCCGATATTGCTGAGTCTGGTGAGAGTTATTTGATGGAGGATAGTTTTCTGGTTTTTAATCGAGAGATAAAAGATATTTTCAAGAAAAATAGTGATGTTAATTCAATATCTCTTGTCACTTATGCAGGTGAGATTTTGTACGATTCTGAAATGGAATCCATTTCGCAATATTCAGGAGATGCTAGACAGGTTGCCGATCAGCAAGTACTTTCTAGAGTTAAGGCGAAAAACATATCGTTTCTGACTGAGGCTGGGAATGTTGTTTATATTAAAAAAGATGCAGATGGGAATGAATATTCTGTTGATGCAAATGAGAATATTATTCCAAGTATTGCCGAGGCTGACAGAATTGTAAGTATAGTTGTTCCTTATGCGGATAAGTATGCCGTTATTTATGGAGTTACTTATGAGAATTTACAAGATAGAATTCGTGCTACCGAGGTGAGAATTTTGATCTTGATGTTGTTTGGAGTGATGGTGGCATTTTTCTTGAGTTTTGCGCTTGCTTCGAGTGTTGTTAAGCCTGTTAAGGCTCTTGAGATGGGTGCTCTTAGAATTGCTACCGGAGATTTCAAGCAAAGAGTTCCGGTTGTGCGCAGAGACGAGCTTGGTGTTTTGTCGGAAGCTTTTAATAAAATGGCCGAAGATCTTGAAGTTAGTACGAAGGCTTTGGTTTATAAAGAAAGAGTTGGAAAAGAACTTGAACTTGCCGCTAAAATTCAAAAAGAAATTTTGCCCGATGATAAGCCTGTTCTTGAAGGATTTGATCTGTCAGGTGGTTTGATTCCGGCTGATGAGATAGGAGGGGATTGTTATGATTTTATTCATTCTAAAAACGGTGATTTCTATTCTTATATCGGTGACGTGACCGGACATGGTGTTGCTGCAGGTCTCGTTTCAGCAGTCGCTAATGCGCTTATTTACAGCGTTTCCGAATTTACGAGCGATACGAAGGATATTTTGATAAATGTTAACAAAATTCTTGATGCGAAAACGGCGTCAAATATGTTTATGACGATGGTTCTTATGAAAATTGCCAAGGATGGGAGTGTTCAGTATGTAAGTGCGGGACATAATCAGATTTTGAAATTTACCGCTGAGCATAAGAAGGTTGATGAAATGCCTTCTGGAGGTATTGCGTTAGGCATGGTCGCAGATATCGATAAGACGCTTAATAAAGTAGATGTCGAGATGAAAAGTGGTGACGTGATGATTCTTTATAGCGATGGTATCCCAGAGGCGCGTAATGAGAATGGTGAGATGTATGGGATGCCAAGGTTTAAGAGAGCTGTAAGCAGTTATTGCGAGTTGTTTACCGCCGAGGCTATTAAAAATGCGCTTCTTGCCGATGTGAAGCAGTTTATGGGGACTGCGGTGCAGTTGGATGATATGACGATTGTGGTGGTGAAGAGGGTAGATAGCAGAGGGGAAGTATAAGAAGTTGGGGAAGTGACGTAGTGATATATGGAAGAATGTAGAGAGTAGATGGTGGAATTATTAATATCAATTTATGGGTGCGGAAGGGGTGAGAGAAAAACCGGAGTTGAGGATCGAGAGAGGTAATCCTGTAATAGAATTAAATTCGGATAATCTTAATGAAATTGCGGATTACTATGTGAACTCTGTTTCTGCGACTTCGGATGAGGCTGATAGAGAGAGAGAAGATGTGCGTGAGACTTTTGAAAAAGCTATTAAGGACCCCAAGACGGTTTTGGTTTTTGATGGTAATAAGTTGATAGGTTTTGGTATGTGGGAAGTTGATGGTGTTACAAAAGATGGTGCGTCGGTTTGTGAGTGGCGAAGAATAGTTGTTTTACCTTCTCATCGTGGTTTTAAAATTGGTGATGATATTGTTTCGAATCTTGAATCGGACATTATGGCAAATGATCCGAGGTCTATTTTAGTTTCTGTTACCAAGTCAATGCGTGGTTATGCACTGAAGAGGGGCTATAGAGAGCTTCCTTATTCTGAGTTTGCCGATTTAATACAAGGGGATAATGGTCGGATGAAGCATTTGTCTGAGACAGGGTATTCGATTTTAGTTAAAGATAATACGGAGGTTCCCGATGCGGTTGATGGATTTGGGGATAGGATGAGAGGTATATGATTAAATAGAAAGAAGGGGAATTTTTCCCCCTCTTTTCTGCTGTCTACTGTTTACTCCTTACTGTCTATTTTATTCCCGGTACCGGAAACCCTTTGCATAATTCTTTTACCTCGTCTTTTATCTTTGCAAGTTCCGCTTCGTCATTTTTTGCGAGGATTGCGCGGTCAATCCATTTGGCGACCTTTACCATTTCAGGTTCTTTCATTCCTCTTGTTGTCATTGCAGGTGTTCCGATTCTGATTCCCGATGGATCCATTGGGGATCTAGGGTCGTTTGGAATCATATTCTTGTTTACGGTGATTCCGGCTTTGTCGAGCGCTTTTTCAGCTTCTTTACCTGTGGCGTTTTTGCCGCTGACATCAATTAGTAAAAGGTGATTGTCTGTGCCACCGAACATCAATTTGTATCCGAGTTCACGTAATTCTTTTTCGAGAACTTTTGCGTTTTTCATTATCTGTTTTCCGTATTCTTTGAATTCCGGTTTTAGGGCTTCTGCGAAGGCAATCGCTTTTGCGGTGATTGTGTTTTCGTGCGGGCCGCCTTGAAATCCCGGGAAGACGGATTTATCTGTTTTTTTCGCAAGGGCCGCTTTACACATAATCATTCCTCCTCTTGGTCCTCTAAGGGTTTTGTGAGTTGTCGTTGTGACTATATCGAATAAGGGAACCGGATTGTTCATGAGCCCTGCTGCGATAAGGCCTGCGATGTGTGCGATATCCGCCATAGTGAGAGCTCCGACTTCATCTGCGATTTTCTTAACTCGTGCGTAGTCGATTTCTCGAGAATATGCTGAATAGCCGACCAATATAAGTTTCGGTTTGTGTTCGCGTGCGAGCCTCTCGATTTCTTCATAATCTATTGAGCCTTCTTCTGTCGTCTTATATCTTATGAATTTGAATAGCTTGGCGATATAAGTGACCGGATGGCCATGAGTAAGGTGTCCGCCGTGAGCCAAGTCCATTCCCAGAACTGTGTCTCCCGGTTCGAGGATTGCGAAGTATGCGGCTATGTTTGCAGGTGCGCCCGAATGTGGTTGGACATTCACATGTTCTGCTCCGAAAAGTTGCTTGGCCCTTTCGATTGCCAATGATTCAACGACGTCTGTGTAAGTTTGTCCGCCATAGTATCTGTTGCCCGGATACCCTTCCGAATACTTGTTCGTAAAAACCGTTCCGAGGGCTTCCAGTACGGCAGGGGAGACGTAGTTCTCCGATGCTATCAGCTCGAGACCTTCCGCTTGGCGTTTTTCTTCGCCAAGAATCGCTTGTGCGATTGCGTCATCCTGCGCTGGGATGAACACTTTTGAGATTGCGGGCATGTATGTGAAGTTAAGAAGTAGGAGAAGTTGGAGAAGTGACGTAGTTAGATGGAGATAATTTGCGTAGGGGTTATTATGTGTGTGATTTTAATATCATGTTCTTCGTATGGGATGTGCTCGTGAATTTGGAAGTCGTAGGCCAGCGCGATTTTAGGCGCGTGGATTTTTTTTAGCAATCCATCAAAAAATCCTTTTCCGTATCCGATTCTGTTGCCTTCCATATCGAATGCAAGACCCGGTATTATGCATAGATCTATTTTTAAATGGTCGTGAGTGTCTTTTGTGCAATGAGGGATTTCGAGGATTCCTTGGTAGCCTTTGTGTAATTCGCTGACATGTGTCAGGTGATAGAGCTTAAGAGAGTGTGTGTCGTGGCAGACTGTCGGAAGGATTATATTCTTGTCGTGTATAAATTTTTTGATCAACTTCAGGGTGTCGATTTCTTCCGGCATTGAGGTGTAAAAAAGAACCGTTTTCGCTTCTTTGAACGATTTGAAGTTTTGGAGTGATTTTGAGATCCATGCGTCTAGAATTCTTTTTTTGAAAAACCCTAGTTGTTTTCGTTTCTTTTTTACTTCTTGTCTGATGTTGTGTTTTTCGTGCACGCTCAATTTGGGGATTTGTGTTTCGCTTAGCGAAACATCTTATACTAGTTGGGTCCTAGAACCGGTTCGCTTTGCGAACCTTTCTTGGACTCTTGGCGACCTCTGCAAGTATTTTAATTGAAATTTTTAATATTTCAATGTTGTTTTTTTTAGACTTAAGGGCTAAAATTTTTTGGTAAATTTAATTCTTAACTATTCTTAACATGTCAGGAGCAAAGAAGGTTATTTCGGGTTTTATGGTTATCTTGATAAGTGTTGTATTCGGCGCGCTTTCCGGAGCGGGCGCAAGTATGTATTTGATTACAAACGGGTATGTGGATCTAGGTTCGGGAGATCAAGTTAATACGACTATTACGGAAGTTTACAATGAAGAGTCTCAGCTTATAGCCGCTTACGATAAGGTTTCACCAGCTGTTATAAGTATTATCGCGCTTCAGGATTTGAACGCTTATTACAATGAATACTGGGGACCTCTTGATTATTATTATTCTTATGATGAGAGTGATTCTTCAAGTGAGAATATGCAGGAGGTTGGAGGTGGTACGGCTTTTATTATAAGCAAGGACGGAATGGCTGTTACAAACCGTCATGTGATAGAGGATGAAACTCTCGAGTATGTCGCTTATATGGATGATGGCACCGAATTTGATGTAGAGATTCTTGATGTTGATGATACTAATGACTTGGCGATTTTGCAGCTTACCGCTGCGGAAGATAGCGAAGCTGCCGGCAAGATCGGATCTTTGCCTTATGTTGAATTTGGGGATTCTTCTTCCTTGGATGTTGGACAGATGGTTTTGGCTATTGGAAATGCTTTTGCCGAATATGACAATACTACGACGGCTGGGATTATTAGTGCCACTGGTCGTGAGATAGTTGCGAGTGGTATGTATGGTGCAAATCCTGAACAGCTTGATGATCTTATACAGACAGATGCGGCTATTAATCCCGGTAATAGTGGAGGACCTCTTGTTAATCTAAGCGGTCAGGTGATTGGTGTTAATACAGCTGTTGATTCCGAGGCTCAGAGTATAGGATTCGCAATCCCTATTAATGATGTTAAGAAAGTTGTTGATTCTTATAATTTATACGGTTATATAGCGCATCCTTATTTGGGTGTTATGTATGTAATGGTTGATGCGCAGGCTAATGAAAGACTGGATCTGGGCGTTGATTACGGGGCTGCGATTGTTGGCGATCCCAAGGCGGATGTTCCTGCAGTTGCAGAGGGCAGTCCGGCGGAAGAGGCCGGTTTGCAGGCCAGAGATATAATCTTGGAGGTTGATGGAGTTGTAATAGATGCGGAACATGATCTTAAGGATGTTATAGTTGAGTACGCGATTGGAGATGAGATTGTTTTGAAGGTCTGGAGGGATTCGGAAGAGATTGAAGTGAAAGTTACACTTGGTCAGTCTAATGAATGAGTGAATAAGTTGCCTTTTTAAGATCTGTATGTAAAATTGTGCTGCTTGTAATATGCCCGGGTGGTGGAATGGTATACACGTACGCTTGAGGTGCGTATGCCAAAAGCTTGGAGGTTCGAGTCCTCTCCCGGGCACCAGGAAAGTGCGAGATTTGCGTTTGGAAGCGTAGAGAGGGCGAGCTTCGTCGAGACCTCTCGGAGCGTACAACGATTTTTAAGAAATAAGGAAGCCGAACAAAGCGAGGCAACTTATTTCGCAAAAAATCGAGCAAATCCCTCTTGAAGAAGCAAAGGAAGCCTGTCTGCCGGCAGGCAGGAATGTACTCTCTTTTTTGGAATCAGGTGATTTTTGTGCTAAATTTCTTCTGTATTCTATAAAAACATAAAAATGAAAAAGTATATATTGGGGTTAGCCTTAGTTCTTATTGCTGCTATCGGTGGATGGAAATTGTATGATTATTTATATGTGCCCTGTTGTGAGCCACTTATTACGGGCCAGCAGGATGTTGCGGATGTTGGTGGCGATGTTTTGCAAGTTGATAGTATGCTTGTTTCGGATTACGTGTTCTCTGTTCAGGATAATTACGGATCTGACTTAGTGTCTTCCGCTAAGGAAGTCTCTCTTGAGACAACTGGTGTTTATGATATGAATAGTTATTTGGGATTGCCCGATGGCAATACTCTTAAGACTCATAGCGTTTGTTATGATGAGTCTATTGGGCAAGGTTATATTGCAGGGATTATGAGTTCTGAAATTGCCGTATTTAAGGATGATGAAACTTTTGCTTATGTTGATACCGGAGTCGGTGTTGGAGGTTTTGTTATAAAAGATGTTTTTTGTGATGGCGGGATAGTTCTATCTGTTACCGAGGATAGCGTTGTAAAAATAGACGGGATCACTCTTGAAGTTTTGGATATGGTTTCTTTTGATAAGAAAGTTTTTTATCAAAGTACGTATTTCGATATTGATAATGGTGTTGTTGCATTCCCTGTTCCCGATAGCGAGACTTATGAGATTTATGATTTGGAGACGATGGATAAGGTTGGATCGATTCCTGTTAATAAAGGTGCGGTTTTTTATATGAGTGATGGATCGATATTGGGTATTGATACTGTTATTGATGATAGTGGATATGATTTTAATATTTTTGATTCCGAAGATTTCTCGAAAAAAGATTCTGATTTTGTTGAGAATAAATTTGGTATTAAAGATTTTGCTTATAATAAAAATTCAGGCGAAGTTCTTATGCTTACGAATACAGGACAGGTTTTTGTTTATGACATGAACGATTTGAATAAGAAGCCTTACGCTATAGATACCGGTATTAAGGATCCGAATAGGATTGTTGCGAATGATGATTATATTGTTGCGATGACTGAAAACGGTTTCGATTATGAAGGATATGGAGATTTTCTTGGAGGTATCGTGATAATAGATGCGAAGACGAAAGAGGTTTTGAATACTGTTGAAATTCCGACACACCATACCAATATTGAACTGGATGACGTGTCTAATATGGCTTATGTGACTAATAACGGAGATAATTCTGTAAGTCGTGTCAATTTGGCTACTGGTGAAGTCGAAGCTGTAATTGATGCCGGCAGCTCTGTTGAGGGAGGTGCTGTTTTGGCTGATGGAAGTCTTTATTTGAGAAACAGGCTTGGTGGAAATTCGATTATGCGTTTCGATCCTGAAACAGGTGATTTTAATAATATAGAATGTGAATATCCTTGGCCTGTCGGTATAGCTTATAGTGAGAATTTGGGAAAAGCTTTTGCTTTTGATTTTTTGAACAGTTCGATAAGTCAGATTAATCCGGAGACCGATGAACTCGAAGCTGTTTACGATTTGCCTGTGAATGATGGTGCAACTGATGGGATAGGGGATATGGCTTATGATTACACTCGTGATGTTGCTTATGTTGCTATCCCTGAGCAGAATTCGGTAGTTGCTGTTGATATGGTGACTGGCAATACGATAAAAGTTGTTCAGGTTGAAGATTATTTACAAGGTGGTTCTTATGATGATTTGGGAGGTGCCGGAGTTTTGGTTATTGCAACTTACGAGCCTACCGCCAAGTTGTTGGTTTATGTTAAAAAAGTTTCAAAAATCTTTGTCTATGATGGACTGAACGGTTTTGAGTTGGATGAGGTGATTGATGTTGGCGACTTACATAATGACATTGAGAATTTTCCTTATTCTCTTGTTGTTGATCAGACTGGAGATAGAATTTATATCGGTTCGAAAATTTATGCTGCAGAAACTTATGAATTGATAGGATCTTTGGCTTATGGAAATAGTGTCGCTTTGGCGGATTGGGATGCGGGAATCCTCTTTACTGTTTCCGTTAATGACAAGAAGAATGATCAAGAGACTCTTTATGCCTTAAGTTATTATGATGGGGAGCTCTTGGGGCAGTTGGATTTGTCATCGAATCAGTATGTTAAGCCGAGGTTTGCTTATGATAAAGAGAAAGGTGTGATTTATGCGTTCTATATGGTTTCATCTGAGGTTTGGGAGATTAGCATAAGCTCTGCGGACCTTTCACTCCCGTGATAAGAATCAAGGTCGTTCAAGTTCCGAGAGCTTATTTATTAGTTTTTGGTTGATATTTTCGGTTGGTTTTGGTAAAAGATTCGTTGTGTTAGTTCGGGCGCTTAGCTCAGTTGGCTAGAGCGACTGGTTTACACCCAGTAGGTCATAGGTTCGACCCCTATAGCGCCCACCAGAAAAAAATCGGCAAAGGCGAAAAAGTACCCTGTTGGATTCCCGAAATTTGGTAGTCCATGCGGGGGGAATCGAACCCTAGTTGCGATCATGATAATCCTGTTCGCAACACCAACCTTTCGGTTAACCGTCGAGTGCTCATGCCAACGAGCTACGCATGGATGATTTAAAAGATACTTAATATGGTAAGTATTCCAAAAATCCAAATAACAATGCCGGAAACCCTATTAATCACAGTAAGACTCTTACTAGAGAATTTTTTGCTTAAATACTCTATCCCCGTACACAAAATGAGATACCACAAGGCTGATCCAAGAAAAGCGCCTAAAACGAAAATCGATATGGATAAAACACTAAAATGGTCATCTCCATCTGATCCAATACCAAGAGTCCCAAATACAGCTATAAAAGATAATATGGTCATTGGGTTTACTATCGTAAGCGCGAAAGTTGAAAAATAATTCTTCAAATAATCTTTACCGCTTGCGGAAATTTTTTCAGGGGGGATTTCAGAGAGAAATATTTTCACACCTAAAATCATTAAAAACAGCCCTGAAAACACAAAGAATGAGCTCTTGTAATCTCCTAAGAACCGAATAATTGTGGCAACACCAAGTCCGGCAACCATTGCGTAAAACCCATCAGCGGTAGCCGCTCCCATTCCGGATGAAAAACCGGCAAGCCTGCCTGATTTCAGAGTCCTTGCTATACATAGTAAGGCTATCGGTCCTATGGACATCGCTATCGTGAAGCCGATCAGTAGGCCTTTTATTAGAAAAATCATGATGTATTTAATTATTTAAAATTATTCGGATTCCCACTCTCCTGTAATCCATGATGGGCAATTACTCAATTCATATACTATGGCACTTAACGCGGTTTTATCTAATTTTGATAATGGAGCGTTACTTTCTTTAAATACTGCCATCAAATCACTCCAGTGTCCGTATGTAGAAAGATCATCTATTGTTCTACAGCCACATCGATGACTCGAAATACATTCTAAATCTTCTGCGGTTAACTCAGGCAATCCTTTTTCTCTGAGATGTGCGTTAATCTTTTCAAGTGCTTCTGGCAACGGAGTCTCCGCTGAAAAATTATTTTCTTTTGGCGTGTTCATTTTAAATAGAGTTAAATTTTAGTTGTGTTTTGCTGGCGCAAAACTGCTGTGGCTCCCGAGGCAGGACTCGAACCTGCGATATCCACGTTAACAGCGTGGCGTTGTACCAACTCAACTACCCGGGAATAAACGAGACCAGATAATACCAGTTTTTGTTAAAACATCAACAACAATATGTTCAGACGCTATATCCAAAAGGCTTGCGCTACAGATATAGCTTGGTGTATACTTTATATGTTGTCATTATAACAACAACTCTTATGATTGAATCGTTTCTAATGAAATTCGGGCTTACAAAGAATGAAACTGAAATATATTTATTTCTGCTTGAGTATGGGGAGTCGATTGCAAGTATGATAGGCAAAAGACTTGGGATTAAGAGGGTTACGGTTTATCCTGCCTTGGAAGCTTTAATCAAAAAGAATTTAATAAATTCCTACCAGAAAAATAAGGTCACTTATTTTGAAGCTGTTCCTGCGGAAGAATTGATTGATGTTTGCAAGAGAAAAGTGGCAAAAGAACTCGAGTTACAAAAACAGGCGGAATTGATCTTGCCTGCTTTTAAAAAGCTTGAAAACAACAGGTCAAAACCTGTTATAGAGCTAAAGGGTAAAATCAAATATTACCAAGGGCTTGAAGCGGTAAAACAACTTATAAATGAAACGCTTGAAGAAGGACCAAAAGAGCAATTGTGTTTCGGTCTAAACAAATATCATACGGATAATCTTTGGGACGAATGGAAAGCTTATACCAAAAAGAGAGCATCGATAGGGATGAATGTTAGAAGTATTCAGCCTGATACGAAGCCAGCGAGAGAATATAAAAAGAGAGATAAGGCTGAATTAAGAAAAACAAAACTTGTTCCGAATAAAAAATTTCCTGCACATTGCGAATTGAATATTATCGGAGACATGATTGCGCTCTTTACATCACATGGCGAACAGCCAACAGGTACAAAAATTTACAACAAAGATATGGCGCAAGTATTGAGAAGTTTGTTTGAACTTGCGTGGGAAAAGGCGAATGAATACGACAAATAAACTCTTTTTTTGTTAAACTTAAGCCGTAAAAAAACAACAAACAATGAGATTTAAAATTGCGAAATTTTCATTGCCGAAAGCAAAAAATACAATATAATTTATCTAAAATTGAAGGGTGTAAAGGTACCAAAGATAGAAGTCTTGAGGGTGAAAACACGCAAAATAGCATCAAGCCTTTGTTTATGAAATATTCTTTCGGTAAAATACAGGATAAAAACCTCTTGCACTAACGCCGTTAGTGCGTTATAATTTTGATGTAATCGAACATACCTAACTATAACCGAAATGACAACTTTAACCATTCGTATAGACGAAGCCCTCAAAATGAAAGCTTCTGATCAAGCCGATAAACTTGGAGTGCCTCTTACTTTTATTATAAAAAGCGCTCTTATTAATTTCATCGAATCTCCGAAAATTGTAATAGGGGAGCCTCAGAATGTAATTGTTACATCCGATCTTCAGTCGAAAATGGATAAAATAGGGGAATTATTATCTTGAAATGAAACTTATAATTACCGCATCAATTAAGAAAGTCGAATTTGAGCCCGCGAAAAGCATTTTTGATCTGGACATTATTAAAACTGCGGCAAAAAAATCTTTGGAAGGGTTAGGCGATACTGTAAAAAGTTCAAATAAAATTCCCAGCACATGTTTGAAAAAGGTTTACTTAACAAGTTCTTCCGGAGCTGGAAGAGTAATATTTTTACTTAAACTAAATAGCGGGAAGTCGGTGTTGGTAATGATAAGACAGAAACAGGATAAGAAGATTGGCGCAAACATGACTGTGCAAAATCCAAACTTTGTAAAAGCTCTCGACAAAAATCTAGATATTATCTTGGATGACTTGCAAAAAGGAAAATATGAGGAATTGGATTTGTAATTCCGCTTCCATCACTGCAAAAATTCGAAAAAGAACGGAAAAATAAGTAGAAACATGCGTGTTACCATTGTGTATCGAGACGGAGTCGAACGGACGGTTTTTCTTATAAACCTAACTCTTCCTTAACTTTACCAGCATAAGTAGCAATTAATCTGCGTGCTTCAACGGTTGGATTTACGGTTAAACGTAGTAGTTCTACTTCGCGAGAAAATTCGTCAAAGATTTGTGCCATAACCTTTCCTCTAGTTGTAGTTCCAATACCGTTGGCATCTTTGGCATATTGCATACAGGCTGAAGCTATCAACAATAATTGTTCTATCTCATCATTATGACTACCGTTTGGTTCTAGGGCGGTAGTCCTACATTCAAGTTTAATATCACCACGTTTATCTCCTATTGTATCAAGGAATGAATGGTGTGCCCATTCGCGTACGCGTCCACCTCCTAGAAAGCCTTCATTTCCGCTGTCGGTATATGAACCGCCGTGAATCATGTTAGCAATGCGCATGAGAGGGGCTGTATATCCTCTGATTTGCGTAGTGGGAAGTCTAATATCGTCTTGAATCCCCATATTTACATGAAGAGAAGATAATGGCTGTCCTACACCTGCTTGTTGATTCCACATTTCACCTGCTTGTAAATATCCATGTCGTGGATTTGTAATTAGATCTATAAGTGCTTTTTGGGCTGTAATGCCAGTTGAAGGATGAGTTAAAATTTCATTGCAACTGATATCATTGCCTTGAGGCAGAACATTAAATAATTCGCTGAAATTATCAGTTAATATCGGCCTTTCTTTTTGTCCTGCAACCTGTTCCCATTCTAAGCCAACAGTAACACATTCATCTCTTTCTTCACTTGCCGACTGTTCAGCTAGTTGTGTGATTTTTAATAATATCTCGTCATAGGAATAACCGAGGTACATCATAATGGTAGACATAGCTAAAAACAGCAATAAATTTGGTGATTCTGCGAATCTTTTTTTAATTTCTAAATTAGGGGCATCTGGGAAAGGTGATATTAAATCCGCAACACGCATACTGTGGCGATGTGCCAATAAGAATTTAATAATTGCATCTTCACCTCTAACACCTTTGAATTCCTTAACGATGAGAGCCTCTTCTGCCATATCAGCTAATTCTCTTCTGTTAGGAGCTCTGCGCATTTCCGGAGGTAAGTTACCGACTTCAGGTATTAAAACTCCAGCATCAAAATCTTTTCCTCTTGCAATTTCAATAAGAGTTTCTCTAGACGTAACAGCGGCGACAGAAGCAATGTAAGCTTTGTCGATAAGAGGTTGAATAAATTCTTCTAGCCCTTTACGGACTCTGGGGTCTCTTATTTGTGAAATAACTTTGTTTCTAAACAGGAAAAGTGCGTCGATTGGAAGTTTGTCTATTTGTTTAAGTATTCTATCTTTCAAGCAGTTAAGGCCCCAAGCTCGCCAAGAACTGCTCAGTCCTCTAATCGCAAGCGGATCCAGCAACTCGAATCCTTCATTGGCAGTCCATCCGTTTAATTCAAATCCTCTATCGTTAAAAAGAGAGATCATCCAGCCATCTGCATCTTGGCGGAAACCTTCTTGATTGTAATCTCGACAAAAATGTAATGGATGAATTGTTGTGTTTTTCAAATAGTAGTCTGCGGCTTCCCTGTATTCTGCGGTTTTACTTTTAGTAAAAATCTGAACAATTTCACGTCCCGGAATTATCTGGAGTAATCTTTGGTACTGAGGTGCATCTGGATCTCCTTCCTTGAAATGTTGTATTGCATCGACAAACATTTTAAAAGTATGTCCGGGTTTCGCTGCAACAACTCCTCCGGTGGATCCTGCCACTTCGAAAACCCATGGTTCGTGATCGGCTAACCATTTACATATGTAATCTTCAATGAATGTAGCTGTACTTTCAAATTCAGTCTGTTGGAATCTAGCCCAGACATAATATGCAACTTCCAAGCGTGGTGAATATCTTTCAAATTTCTCTCTAATCCATTTCTCAACCATTTTTGTATCTATGGAATTAACGTGAATTGCACTGTCATTTTCACAAAAATATTCGGCAATGATAGCGAGACTTGAACCGATAGCAGGTCCTGCCATACACCAATCTGCGCGAACGAATTCATCTAATCCCGGTAATTGTAGGAATCTTGCAAGTTTTTCACCTGTCATTCGTTTGGATTGTGGTGTTTTTCGTTCAACTAAATTGTCATCTTCCGGCATACCATCGTGATGAATTGCAGTCGGATCCGCCAATAAGAAGTACAGACCGTCGTAAAAAGGTTCTCCGCCGTATCTATTAATGGAATCTTCTGAAAAACCGTGGCTAACGGTTTCTACTATAGGATGTCGAGAATGTTCGGTTAAAGATTTCCATTTTTGTGGTCCGAATTTTTCCTCCAAAATTCTCTTTTTCTTAGGCCAGAAACACGACATATCAATGACATGTACTCTATCATAATAATCTGTTTCTCTCAGTCTATCTAAAACAGAGTGTCTGCGCTCTCCTTTCAAGCATTCTCTCATGCAGTATGTTAAATAACCGTATGCAGTAGTTTCCATTTGACGAGGAGTTTGTGCGTTTGGAAGCATAACATCGACCAAAAATCTAAACGGGACGCTTTTTTCAGGGTCTGCGCAATCCGGATCTACATCTAATTCTTTGCCTAATCTATCAACTTGAGATCGAATATATGTGATAATATCTTCAACGACACCTGTTCTCATCAACAATTCAAAAGGATTAAGGCGTTTTCCGGGGACAGAAGATGGTATAAGTGGCCAATTATGAAGTTCTTCATCATCAAGTTTGTCTTCCGGTCTTCCGTCATTTGATCCATCAAAACGTAAAGCCATTTTTTCCTATCTTATTAAAAGAAATCGAGTCTATATTGACAAAATAAATCTGTCAAGTTAGGTTGATATCCACGCTTAAAATTAACAAACAATGTTATGACAAACCGCTTAGATAGACCGAGGACAGGTATTCGTGCTGCGTTAACAGATGAACATAGAACGTCTTTGCTGGATGCGTTGCGAAAAGGACGTCCACAGGAAAGAGAAGTTTCTGCAAGAGTAAGGCTTTTAACAAGTACTGAAGTTATCAGACTTAGTGAATTCCTTGATCAAGGTGGTTGGTCGCAAGAATTTGGATCAGAAGTGTTGGATTTGTTAAAACAGGTTTTGGCAACGAGAAAAGCTGCATCCGATGTTTCTGGGCAAATTGGGTCAAGGCCGGTGCAAAGGTTCCCTTCTTCCGTCGCAGAAGTTGCTACTACTAGGGCAGTTGAACCTGCTGTAGTTAGTCCTGCTAATGCAATAGATGTCGAGGTTCGAGAACCAGTAGTTCAGTCTGTACGTGAAAGACGTGTTCCTTTATCTGAACCGAGAGTTGCTGTGAGTAGGTCATGTGGTAGAACAAGTGAAGGTAGGCGTAATATTTAATGCAATTTGGTTTTGACAATATTGTGTTATAAGGGTTATTAAGATTGTGTTTTAATGCAACCTTTTTTTATGGCTATCATCGATATCATTCGCTCCCGCAGATCGGTTCGTTCTTATAAGCCGGACCCTTTGACTGAGGATCAGATAAAGGCGATTTTGCATGCAGGAATGTTGGCGCCGTCGGCTCACAATCATCAGCCGTGGAATTTTATCGTTATTACAAATAGAGATGCTATAAACAGATTAAGTATGTCTGTTCAGGGATACCTTGGAGATAAATTGTCCGCTTCCGATGCTATTTCCTATTTTGGTTCGCAGGAGCGTGTTGATAGGGTGAAGAAAAGGCTTGAGTTGAAGGAGGATACGGTTTTTTATGGGGCGCCTTGTGTTGTGATGGTGGTTGTCGATAAAGCGAATCTTGAGTATGGACCGATAGATTGCGGAATGGCGGCTGAAAATATGTGTTTATATGCACGCGAGCAGGGGATTGCGAGTTGTATTATCGGTTACGCGCGTCATGCTTCGCGTGAGGAGTTGATTCGAGTTGGGATGAAGGAGTCGCAGGAGTTAATGTTTGGGATGGTTTTTGGATATAGCGATCAGATGGATGGGGATCCGGATAGAGATTTCAATAAAATTCAGAAATGGCAAAAATAAAAAATGTTGTTATAGCGCATTGTTACGGCTGCGAGCCGAGTTCGCATTGGTTCCCGTGGCTTGAGAATGAATTGAAGCATGATGGATTGAAAGTTTTTGTGCCAAATTTCGGGCAAGATGAGGTGCCGATGTTTGATAAGTGGGCTTCTGCATTGGAGGCGGTTTTGCAAAAAGTGGATCCTTCGGAAACCGTTTTGATAGGGCATAGCCTTGGAGGTGCTCTTATTCCGAGAGTTTTGAGTGGATGGAAAGGGGAGAAGTTTAAGGCTGCGTTTCTGGTTGCAGCTCCATTTACAGATTTGGGATGGCCGACTTTGAGGCCGTTTTTTAAGAAGGGAGTTGTTGGGGCGAATGTCGTTGAGAAGGTTGGAGTTGTGAAAATTTTTGCTTCAGATAACGATCCTTATGTTCCGCTCGAACATGCTTATAAATACCAAGAGATTTTGGGTGGAGAGGTTGTGATAGAGAATGGAAAAGAGCATTTGTGGCAAGAGGAATATGAAGGGTTGCTGCATACAGTTAGGCAACTTTTTGCAGGAATGAAAATCTAAAAAGTTGCTTTTGTCACTATTTATCACTATCATGTAGGCGAGCACTTAATTCACTCACATGTCTGATTTTGAATTTTTCAGTACGGAAGATGTTGCGAAAATGCTTGGTGTGCAGGTTAGAACTGTCTATTTGTATGTTAGGTCGGGCAAGATTCCGGCTCGAAAAGTCGGTAAATCTTTTAAGATTCTGAAAGAAGATTTTTTTGAATACTTATCACAAAACCGCTCAAAAGGTATACTGGTTGTTAAGGTTGGTACTCAAGTTTTGCTGGATTCCGATAATGAACTTGATTTAAATGTTTTAAGAATGCTTTCAAGTGAAATCGCTCTTCTCAGGCGTGAAGGATGGCATATTGTGCTTGTGAGCTCAGGTGCTGTTGGGTCCGGTCGTGAGGTTTTTGATGGGGCGCTTATAAAAGATAAGATTTTACAAAAACAAGTTCTTGCCTCAATCGGACAGGCTAGGCTTATGCATTATTATTCTGAGTTTTTTGGCAATGAGGGCGTTAAGGTGGCGCAGATTTTGCTTGAAAGGGAAAATTTTTCGGACAGAAAGAGGTTTTTATCTGTTAGAAATGTCATGTCCGAGCTTCTTAGTAGCGGTATTGTGCCAATTGTTAATGAAAATGATGTGATTGCCGATAAAGAGTTGCGGTTTGGTGATAATGATGAACTTGCGACTCTTCTTGCAGTAATGTTGGGAGCGAAGAAGCTTGTGATTTGCTCTTCAATACATGGCTTGTGCGATTGCGATCCTACTCTTAATAAAGATGCCAAAGTTATAAAGGAGGTTGATATTATAACAGAAGCAACTTATGAGATGTGTGGTAAATCAGTTAGTTCAAATGGGCTTGGTGGTATGGTGAGTAAAATAAATTCGGCCAAGTTGGCGACGAAAGCCGGAATTGAGACTTTTGTTATAAATGGAAAGAAGAAAAAGAATTTGGTTGATACGGTGATGGATCGAGCGTTTGAAGGGACGAAGTTTTTTGCCCAAGAACAAGGTCTTAAGGGGTTCCAAAGATGGCTTACTGCAGGTGCGCTTTCGTTTTCGCGAATTGTTGTTGATGATGGTGCCGCGGAAGCTCTTTTGAGTAAAAAGAGTTTGCTTTTGGTTGGTGTTAAAGGTCTTGAAGGCGAGTTTGAGAAACGCGATACGGTCGATGTGTATAATGAACGTGGAGAAAATTTAGCGGTTGGGATTGTGAATTATTCTTCTGATGAATTGAGCGAAGCTTTGAAATTGGAAGATAAGAGAAATAAAAAAGAGGTGATTCATGCGGACAATGTTGTTATGTTGTAGATCGTAAGTCGTAAGTTATGGAAAAAATGTTACAAAAAGTTGTAGAGGCGGGGAGGGAACTTGCGAACGAATCTGTTGCAAAGCGCAATAAGTTCTTGCGAGTTTTGGCGAAAAATCTCAAGAAAAATGCGAATAAAATCATAAATGCGAATAAAAAAGATATCGCGAAAATGTGTGCGGATGATCTTATGAGAGATCGTTTGATGCTTGATGAAGTTAGAATTTTTGCTATGGCGGATAGTCTGAAAGAGATTGTTGAGATGGAAGATCCTCTTGGTCGTGTGCTTGATAAACGTGAAGTGAATGGTCTGCATTTGAAAAAAGTTTCTGTTCCTTTTGGTGTTGTTGGTGTGATCTATGAATCTAGGCCGAATGTTACTGTGGATGTCGCGGCTCTATGTGTTAAATCTGGTAATTGTGCCGTTTTAAGAGGTGGTAGCGAAGCTTATCAAACAAATAAGGTTCTTGTTTCGATTATCGTTTCCGCGCTTGTAGACGCCGGTTTGCCACGTGATTGTGTTGTGCTTCTTGGAACGGATCGTGCGATTGTTAAAGAGATGCTTAAGGCGAATAAATATATTGATGTTGTTATTCCGCGAGGTGGCAGAGGTCTTATAGATATGGTGCGTGAAAACTCCAGAATCCCAGTGATAGAAACCGGTGCTGGAGTTGTGCATACTTATGTTGATAACGAGGTTGATATTAAGAAAGCCGCTTCTGTCGTTTTTAATGCAAAAGTTTCACGTCCATCGGTTTGCAATGCGCTTGATACCTTATTGGTTCATAAGAAGGTTGCAGATAGATTTTTAAAAGAATTATTGCCAAAACTGAAGGAAGTCGGAGTTGAAGTTTGTAACGAATATGGCAAGGAGTTCCTATCTTTAAAAATGTCTGTAAAAATAGTTCGTAATATCGATGAGGCAATAGATCATATTTCCAAATATTCTTCCAAGCATTCGGAGGCGATTTTGACTTCAAATAAGTCTCATGCGAGAGAGTTTTCCGAGAGAGTTGATGCAGCGGTTGTTTACGTGAATACTTCAACGCGTTTTACCGACGGCGGTATGTTCGGACTGGGTGCGGAAATCGGAATAAGCACGCAGAAGTTGCATGCCAGAGGGCCGATGGGAATACGCGAATTGACGACTTACAAGTGGCAAGTTTCTTCTGATTATTTAATAAGATAATATGAAAATTGGAATTATAGGTTGTGGAGTTATGGGTGGTGCGATTGCGGGATTTCTTCATGGTGAAGAGTTGATTGGTTATGATACGAATTATGAAAAAGTTGAAGCGCTTGGGATAAGAGTTGTAGATTCCGTTGAAGCTCTTGTAAGAGAGGCTGATTGTATTTTGCTTGCCGTTAAACCGCAGACTTTTCGTGAGATGAAAGTTGATTTTAAGGATAAATTGGTGGTTTCGATTATGGCGGGTGTTAAGTTGGCCGATTTGCCGAAGAGATCTGTTCGTGTGATGCCAAATCTTGGTGCCAAAGTTGGGAAAAGTGTGAGTTCTTTTGTGTGTGGTCGCGTGAGTGAGGAAGACAAGATTTTTGTTGAAAATTTACTTGAAAAATTCGGTATTGCGATTGAAGTTTTGAGTGATGATGAAATAGATAAAATGACAGCTCTAAGCGGTTCTGGGCCGGCTTATTTGTATGCTTTTTTGCAGGCTCTTAATGAGTGCGCCAATGAGTTTGGATTTGATGCGGAAACTTCACGAAGGGTTTTGAATCAGCTTGTTTATGGAGCATTGCAGGCTGCGAATGGCGACGATTATAACGAGATGATAAAAAAAGTTGCTTCAAAAGGTGGGACCACCGAAGCGGCTTTGAAAGTTCTCGATGATGGTAAGTTTAAAGAAGTTATAAAAAAGGCCGCTTGCGCGGCCTATGAAAGAGCTAAGGAATTGTAGATGTTATTTTACCAGAGTGTATGAATCTTTTCCGACTTTTTTGAAGTAAGGTTTGTTCTTGAGGTTCAAGTAGATTGTGATAGTTTTAACTTGTCTTTGTTTGAGCACTTCGCTGATTATCTCTTCACGAGTAAGTACGCGGCCTCCTGCCAATATCTTCTCGATAATTTCCGATACTGTTCCTTCCGAATATCCCCATTTCGATAATGCGTAAATTCCTCGGCCGATTAAGACGAAATCTTTGTTTCTGATAAGTTCGTTGTGAACAGCTTGTGTGTTTACGGTCTTATTGTCGAATTGATATTCAGTAATAAGGTTTGAAATTTCCACGAAATGCAAAGGTTTGTTTTCTTTTGCAAGAATGAAATTTATTTTATCACGGAGTGTTCTTGGGTTGATGTGCCTCCATGTTTTTAGTCCTATTGAATTGTTCTCGGTGAATTTTATTCTTTTGTCGATTCTTAGCGTGTTCGTGATAAGTTCCGGATCTGTCTTTTGAGAAAGCTTCTCTAGGACTTTTGTTGCCAAGCCAATTGGTTCCATGATGTCATTGTTTTCATTTAGAACCTTGATGCCAACCTGAGTAATCTCTTTTATTAATTGGAATGGAATTGTTTTGAGTCTCCAATTTGGTTCGTAATTGATTGTGTTTGGAATCTTGTCTAAGTCTGCATCCAAAGCAAGAGCAAGTTTAAGCTCGTTTATCTCTGTTGTGGAAATGTTTGGAAGAGTGTTTATTACTGCTGCGGTGATTGATTCTTCCGTCATTATTCCGGCATTTTTCTTTATAATTTCTTTTGCATATGCGTTCAAAATCTTAAGATTTGTGTTTTGCGCGTTTCGCGTGAGCTTCTTAAGTGCATTTTTTTCTATTTGTCTGATGCGTTCGCGTGTTACAGAAAATTTCTTGCCGATTTGTTCGAGAGTTTGTTTCGGCTGATTGTGAAGCGCGAATCTTTTTTCGATAATATCTTTCTCTTTTTCGTTCAATACGATAAGGAGATTTTCAACAAGATCCTTAAGCTTTATATCGTTTGCCGTTGCAGTAGTGCTTACTGTGAAATTTGGTGTGGTCATATTTTTGTATTTTATGTTAAATGATCAAAGGGTATTCGCACTTTAGCATCATGTTTTTAATTAGTAAAGAGCTTGTGCCATTGGAATAGTGGAGTCTAGTTCACAAGCGTAAATGGTCGAATTGTTGTGGAATAGAATTGCAGAATTACAGAAAATAGAGTTGCAGAGCTAGAAATGTCAGATTCTGTGTTTCTCACTCCAATCTATATCCGACAAATGGCACTGTATGAATTAGTTTTCTTTTGAATTCTCGGTCGATTTTTTTACGCAATTTCGACATGTGGGATTCGAGAGTGTTGCTGAGCAATGTTGTTTGGCTATCCCATAATATTTCCGTCAATTCTCGTTTGGTGACTGTGCGGCCTTTTTTTTCCATGAGCAGTTCGAGCATGCAGAATTCTTTATTGCGCAGTTCCAGTGTTTTTTCGCCTCGTTTTACAGTTCTTTTATCGATGTCCAATACCAGATCTTTATATTTGATTCTTATTTTTGGAGTTATGGTTTTTGGTCGTGCGATCGATCTCATTAGAAGGGCGAGTTCTTTTGGTTTTGTTGATTGCGGAAGAATGCATGAGTTGTGAATTGTTTTTTCAGGCTTGTGGTGCAGTAGAATTGGTATTTGCCAGTTTGACCCTCTTACTTTTTTTATACATTGTTCGTATTCGAATTCATCCATCGGTGGTTCGATATAAACCAAATGGAATTGAGTGAGCCAGATTTTTTCAAAATCTTCCGGATGGCTCATGAACGAATTGATGTTTACGTTTCTTAGAGCTTGTTTGACATCTCCTGTTGCTCTCGGCGTTTTAGTAATAATTAAAACGTTAAGCATGTGTAGAGTGGTTATTTGGTGTTTTATGGTAGGTTGACCATTTTTTGCTTATAAAGTGTGTTTTGCAAGTGCGGTAAGCCAAAATCTGTCACGAATTTTTGACAGTCAAGAAATAACGGATTGAAAAAATAATTTATCTGTTATAAATTTGTGACAGTAAATTTGCGAATATGAAAGATTTTTCTGAATTGAAGGCGATTTTTGAGGCGCAGGGGCATCCGTCTTTTCGAGCAAATCAGCTTCTTCATGATGTTTGTCAAAGAGGTGTTGCCGATTATAAAGACATGAGTAATTTGCCTGTTACCCTTAGAGATTATTTGAATGAAAACTTGCCGATATTATCTATTGAGGAGAAACAGTCTTCGGTTGCTGTAGACGGTTCTGTCCGCAAGGTTTTATTCAGGTGCAAAAAAGATGGCAAGAAAATCGAGGCTGTCCTAATGAGGTTTAAGGACGGAAGGAGGACTGTTTGCGTTTCGTCTCAAGTAGGATGTGCGATGGGGTGTTCGTTTTGTGCGACCGGAAAGATGGGTTTCAAGAGAAATTTAACTTATGAAGAAATTTCCGATCAGGTACTCTATTTCGCTTCCGATATTAGGAGTTATGGTGAAACTATCAGTAATGTTGTTTTTATGGGGATGGGGGAGCCTTTTAACAATTATGATAATGTTATGCGTGCCGTTAGGTTTCTTAATGATGCTCGTGGTCTTAATATAGGTGCTCGCAATATTACGTTATCGACTTCCGGTGTTGTTCCGGGGATTCTTAAGCTTATGGATGACGGGTTGCAGGTTAATTTGGCGATTTCGCTTCATGCGCCGAATCAGGAATTGCGTGAAAGCATGATGCCTGTTGCGAAAAAATACGGTCTTGATGAACTGATGGATGCGGTTACCAAGTATACGAATAAGACGCATAGGCGTGTTTCTTATGAGTACGTGATGATTGCCGGTGTGAATGATGATTTGTCTCTTGCGCATCAATTAGGGAATTTGATTGAAGGCCAATTGTGTCATGTGAATTTGATTCCTTATAATTTGACTGATGGGAATAAGTTCAAGAGATCTCTTAATAGAAAGATGGATGATTTTGTAAAAATTCTTGAGACTTATAGGGTCCCTACGACTATCAGGGTTAGTCTCGGACAAGATATTGATGCGGCGTGTGGGCAGTTAGCGGGCGGAAAAGTGTAATTAGCGAACAAATGGCTTCGCTTTCTGTTTTTTTGTCTTGCCGAGTGGTTGACCTGTTTGAAAAAAGAGCTGTGAGTTCTGCCGGCGGAGGATTCTAATCTGTTGCTTTGTTTAGTAGCAATATCGTTCGATATGTGCTTAAATATAAGTAGTTTTTTATCCTTAAATTGTATCAATATGGCTGACGCAAAAGTTGATCCAAAGAAAATCAGAGTTTCAATTGCTGAAGATGTTCAGGGAGGAATTTATTCTAACGCAGTTTCTGTAAATGTTTCTCCTAATGAAATTGTTCTTGATTTCGGATATTTGATGCCCGGTGGACAGGAGAAGGTTGTTAAGATAATGCAGAGAGTTAATATGACCCACAGAACTGCAGAATCTTTCTTGAAAGTTTTCCAAAATGCTGTTTTGGATTTCAGAAATAAGCAGAAGGAAGCGGGGAAGGCATAAAAGGCAGAAGGCATGAGTGAAAATTAAGAAAATTTTATGAAGGCTTTAATTCAGAGAGTTAAGAAGGCTTCTGTATCTGTTGATGGCAAGATTGTCGGCAAGTGCGGTCAAGGATTTTTGGTCTTGTTGGGAGTTGGGAAAGGCGATTCCTCCCAGCAAATTCCTTATATTGCGAATAAGATTGTGAACATGAGGGTTTTTTCAGACAGCGATGGGAAATTTAACCTTTCGTTAAAAGATATTAAGGGCGAATGCTTGATAGTTTCACAATTTACTCTTTATGCGGATACAAGGCATGGGAATCGTCCCGGTTTTACAGATGCGGCTGAGCCTGTGATTGCAAATGAGTTGTATAAGGAGTTTTGCGAGATTGTTGCAGGACTTGGTGTGAAGGTTGAGAGAGGAGTTTTTGGGGCGATGATGGATGTTGAACTTGTGAATGATGGACCGGTGACGATAATGGTAGAGAGTAGAGGAAGTATGGGAAGTGACATAGTGACATAGTGGATAGAAATCTGTATATTTGTTGCGAATTTTTTACAACTTACAATCTACAATCTATGGCTGAACAGACTCTAATGGATAAGGTAATTTCTCTTTGCAAAAGGAGAGGTTTTATTTTCCCCGGAAGCGAAATTTATGGTGGGCTTGCGAATACTTGGGATTATGCGCCTTACGGTGTTGAGCTTAAGAATAATTTGAAACAGATGTGGTGGAAGACTTTTGTGCAGGGTCGAGATGATATGGTAGGTCTTGATGCGGCGATATTGATGAATCCACGGGTTTGGGAGGCGAGTGGGCATATTGAGAATTTTTCGGATCCGCTTGTGGATTGCAAGAGCTGTAAGGAGAGATTTAGAGGAGATAAGTTGATTGAGGAAAAACTTGGAATCGAGGCGGCGGCTAAGCTTAATTTGGAAGATCTTACGACGATTATTAACGGCAATAAAATAGCGTGTCCGAAATGCGGCAAGTGCAATTGGACCGAATCGCGAAAATTCAATCTGATGTTCAAGACTTATCAGGGTGTAATCGAAGAGACAGCTGCGCTTGTATATCTTAGGCCCGAGACCGCGCAGGGGATTTTTACCAATTTCAAAAATGTATTAACTACTTCAAGAAAGAAGTTGCCTTTCGGTATAGGTCAAATCGGCAAATCTTTCAGAAATGAAATTACTCCTGGGAATTTTACGTTCAGAACGCGTGAGTTTGAACAGATGGAGATTGAGTATTTTATTCGTGAAAAGGGATGGGAAGAGGTTTTTGATGCTTGGGAGAAGGCTTGTTGGGATTTCTATTTGGGCTTGGGGATTGATAAAGAGAATTTAAGATTTAGGGATCATGACAAGAAAGAGTTATCGCACTATTCCAAGAAAACCAAGGATATCGAATACAAGTTTCCGTTTGGGTGGGGCGAGCTGATGGGTTTGGCTTACAGAACGGATTTTGATCTCAAGAGGCATAGCGAGTTTAGCGGGGAGAAATTAACTTATTTCGAAGAAGGAGAGGAGCCTTTTATTCCGCATGTTATTGAGCCGTCTTTTGGTGTCGAGAGGACTCTCTTGGTCATATTGCTCGATGCGTATAAGGAGGAGGAGGTTGAAGGTGAAGTTAGGGTTGTTATGAAGTTTGATAAAAAATTGGCTCCTGTTAAGGTTGCTGTTTTGCCTTTGTCGAATAAATTGAAAGATGAGGCGTATAAAGTTTATGATGATTTGAGGAAAGAGTTTGCGACTGAATTCGATGTTTCAGGCTCTATCGGTAAGAGATATAGACGTCAGGATGAAATTGGTACGCCTTATTGTGTGACTTTTGATTTTGAATCTGTTAATGACGGTTCTGTTACGGTTAGGGATAGGGATACGATGAAGCAGGAAAGGATTAAGATTGCGGAGCTTGCCGGCTACTTGAAGAATAAATTCTAATCCAGTCAAGACAAGGTTGTCTTATGAATGAGCTCTATCCGTTTACCGGAAGGGCTTTTTCTGCTATAATTATTAGATTTAAAAACAAAAAATAAATGGATTTGGCTGCGCAAATGTCGAATATCTGGAATTGGATTTATGCAAATCCTGTATCTGCCGTATTGTATTTGGTTGGGTTTTATATCGGATGGAAGTTGTTTTGGAAGCTGCTTCGTTTCTGGTATGCGCTTCATAGAAGAAAACATCTTAAATACATGAAGATTACTCTTCCGAGAGAAGATTCGCAGAAGGATAAGGAACAAGCTACGGAGAAGGATTTCAAGGAGAAGATGGGCAATATGGAGCAGTTATTCAGAGGCTTGCATGAAATAAGAGAATTGACGCTAACTAATAGAATTAGGGTTTGGTTGTTTGATCATGCGATTGTTTCTTTTGAGCTTTTTGTTGAGAAGAAAGAGTTGTCTTTTTATGTTGTTACCGATGAGTATTACTCTGATATAGTTGAGAAACAGATTACTTCTTTTTATTCGTCTGCCGATGTTCAGATTTTTGACAAGCCTTACACGCTTGATAATGTAGATCCTAAACAGAAGAACAGGATTTTGGGTTATTATATGCATCAATTCAATAAGTTTTGGTTCCCTTTAAAGACATATAAAACTCTTGAGAACGATCCTCTTAATGATCTTACGAATGTGATGTCTAAACTGGAGGAGAATGAAAAAGCTCTTATTCAGATCGTGATTAAGCCTAAGAGTGCCAAATGGCAGAAGAAGGCGCTTACTTTCGGTACCGAGTATTTCAAAGGTAATAAAAAGAAAGGATTTTTGAGCAAAATTCCTATCATTGGGCATCTGAATACGGTTTTTGTTTCCCTCGTTTTTGGTTATGATCAGGCGAAAAAGTCCGAAGGGCAAAGTTCAGGAGCTCCCGGCTCTCCTGGTTCTTCTTATGTTCGTATGTTGCAAACTGAGGAAGAAACTGCAAAGAGGATTGGTGAGAAATCAGGTCAGGTTGGATTTGATACTGTTGTTAGAGTTTTTGCCAGTTCGTCAAATCCTGTGAGGGCTGAACAGGTTATCGGCAATATGTTTGTTGCTTTTAACGTGTTCAAAGATGCGAATTCAAACTGGTTTCAAGGCAGAAGAATTTTGCCTTTTAACCCTATAAATACTCCGTGGATTAAGTGGAATTTTATGAATAGGATGTTTCGAGTTGGAGAAAAATCTTCAACCTTAGTGCCTGAAGAATTGGCATCCATGTATCACTTTCCGAACAGCAGATACAATGTTGCACCGATTATCAAATGGCTTGCTTACAAAGTTCTTCCTCCTCCTGTTAATTTGCCGAGAGAAGGTATTTTGCTCGGATATAACGTCTATCGTGGAGCAAAGAGAGAAGTAAGATTTAGGATGAAAGATAGGCAAAGACATCATTATGTAATAGGACAAACGGGTACAGGTAAATCTGCGTTTTTGAGTTGGATGATTCGTCAGGACATTAAGAATGGTGATGGCGTATGTGTAATTGATCCTCATGGAGATTTGATCGAGGAAACTCTTGCTTATATACCGAAAGAGCGCGTTAGAGATGTAATTCATTTCAATCCTGCGGATCAGGAGCGTCCGATGGGTCTTAACCTACTCGAGGCTGATACGCCGGATCAACAGGATATGGCTTCGAGTGAGGCGACAGAAATTTTTATTAAAATATTCGGTGACGAAATATTCGGTCCTAGAATTCAGCATTATTTCAGAAATGCCTGTTTGACTCTTATGGAAGACAAAGATGAGGGTGCGACCCTTATAGATGTACCTAGAATATTTACAGATGATGAGTTCATGAAATATAAGGTTTCCAAAGTTACCAATCCAATAGTTAAGTCTTTCTGGGAGCATGAGTATGCAAATACGGGTGATCGTGAGAGACAGGAAATGATTCCGTATTTCTCGGCTAAATTCGGTCCGTTTATTACGAACACGATTATGAGAAATACGATTGGTCAGACCAAGTCGGCTTTTGATTTTAGGAAGTGTATGGATGAACGCAAGATATTGCTTGTGAATCTTTCAAAAGGTCGTTTGGGTGCGCTTAACACTCAGCTTCTCGGTCTTGTTATGGTAGCGAAAATACAGATGGCTGCTATGAGTCGTGTCGATATACCGGAAGATCAGCGCGCTAACTTCTATCTCTACGTGGATGAGTTCCAGAACTTCGCGACGGACAGCTTCTGTTCAATCTTGTCAGAGGCCAGAAAGTATCACTTGAATCTTATTATGGCTCACCAATATATAAACCAGCTTGTTGTTACAAAAGGCGGTTCAACCAGCTCGCAGATTAGAGATGCGGTGTTTGGTAACGTTGGTACTTTGCAGTCTTTTAAGGTTGGCGCGGAAGATGCGGAGTATTTGGCGAAGGAGTACGCTCCGGTTTTGACCGAACAAGATATTATCGGAATTGCGAACTATAAAGCTTATATTAAGTTGAACATTGAGAGTTCTACTTCAAGGCCTTTCTCTCTTGAAACTGTTTATGATACGAGCGAAATGAATCCTAAGATTCGTGAAATCGTTAAGCAATACTCTCGTATGAAACATGGTAGGAAGAGGGTGTTTGTCGATCAGGAAATTACATCAAGAATAGGTATAGATATATCTGCCGGAGCTGTTAAGGATGATAAAAGTTTTGAACAGAAACTAAAGGATAAGGGTTTATTGTCAGGCGAAAATAAGGCCGATGCAGCAGTCGCTGTTGCAGCTCCTGTGGCTGAAAAAGATATAGGTAAAATCCTAAATCAGCCGGTTGAAAAAGCGCCTGCGGCAAAGCCCGCAGTTCCACCTCCACCGCCTCCTTTGGGAAGCGCTGAATCTAAACCGAAAACAGAAACGAATGGAACAAAATAATTTTCCACAATTAGATCATACACATAAGAAGCATCATAAATTGCTTCATATGGCGATGGTATCAATGTGTTCAGCGATGATGTCTGTCTTTTTCGGGTTCTTATATATGTATTCTACCGTAATGACGGATATGAGTCTTAAGGATGTGCAAGTGAATGCTCTTATTGATGAAGTAGGTGATATGAAGCAAGAGAAGGTTGATCTTTATCAGGAGGTTCTTGATGTTCAGCAAGATGTGAGTCTGTTGCAAGGTGAGGATACTAATGAGGTTTCTTTTAAGGTTGAAAATCCTGTCGTTGTTGAAGCAAAAGTCGGTATTCCTTCAGAAGATATTTCCGTTGCGGATGATGAATCTTTTAATATCTTGATTCTCGGAACGCATGGGACTCTTACCGATACGATTATGGTTGCGAGTATTAATGAAGAGCTTGAAACCGTCAGTTTGATTTCAATTCCAAGAGATATGTTTGTTTCAGGGCGAAAAATTAATGAACATTATGGTTTATATGGTGTTGAGCAGTTGAAAGAAGCTGTTACTGAAGTTACAGGTCTTTCTATAGATAAATATGCGGTTATCGATTTGCAGGCGTTTATAGATATCGTTGATGCGATTGGCGGAATAGATGTTTATGTTGATAAAGCTATTTATGATAATGCTTATCCTAATGGCAAGGGTGGTTATATGGTTTTCTCGCTTGGAGCCGGACAGCAGCATTTGGACGGCTCTACCGCGCTTAAGTATGCGCGCAGCAGGCATAGCACCAATGATTTCGATAGAGCGAACAGGCAGCAGAAGGTTATAGTTGCTGTTAAGGAAAAGCTTGCTGGAATGGATTTTTCTGATCAGGCCGGTGATGTTTTGGCTATTTTCGAAAGTATTTCCGAAAATCTCGATAGTGATATCGGTTTGTTCGATGGTATAGGTTATTATGGCAATTATAAAGATTACACTCTTGAAACCGGTAATGTTTTGACTACATCAAATTATTTGTATTCGACGTACAATACTTATGGGCAATATATATTATTGCCGAATGATGGGAACTACGAAGAGGTGAAGGAGTGGGTGAGGGGGATAGTGGAGAAGTGAGGCGGAAGTAGGGGAAGTAGAAGAAGTGACGTAGTTAAGAGGCGAGAGTCAGCCATTTCGTATATTTCTTGTTTTTTCCTGTGACTATTTTTATAAACTCTTCTTTGAGCAATTTTGAGATCGGATTTTTCTTTGGGAATTTGATTTTATCAATAGATGCGATAGGTGAGACTTCCGCTGCCGTTCCAGTGAAAAAAGCTTCATCCGCTCCTTTCAAATCGGATGGTTTTATACTTTTTTCGATTACTGTGAATCCAAGGTCTTTCGCCAGTGTTATTACGGCGTCTCTTGTTATTCCCGGTAGGATTGAGCCTGTGCGCGGAGTGTAAATTTTTTCATCTTTTATCATGAAGAAATTCTCGCCCGGACCTTCCGCTATGTTGCCTTGATAATCGAGAAGAATTGCTTCGTCGTATCCATGGTTATGTGCGTCTATACTTGCAAGGATCGAATTGGTGTAATGTCCGCATATTTTTGCGTCAGCGACCGTAGATTTCGGGTGGATGCGCATATATGGGCTGATTTTTACTTTTACAGCTTCACCTCCGAGGTAAGCTCCCCATCCCCATAGTGCTATTACAATATCTATAGGGGCGCCTTTTGGGTGGAGGCCCATTTTGCCGTATCCGTAGTATGCGATTGGACGGATGTATCCGGATGTGATTTTATTTTTTTTGATTGTTTCAATTATTGCATTGCGAATTTCCGTTTCGGAATAGGGGATACGCATACCTATGCAGTCTGCCGAATAAAATAATCTTTTTATATGTTCTTTTAGTCGGAATACCGCCGGTCCTTTTTCTGTTTTATAAAATCTTATTCCTTCAAATACTCCTGCTGAATAATGAAGCGTATGTGTTAAAACATGGGTTTGGCATTTTGACCATTTTATAAGTTTGCCGTTTTTCCAGATGTGAGATGTTGTTTGCATAGGAGGAGAATTTGAAGAAGTTACATGGTTGCGTAGTGACATAGTGAAGATAGCAATTTCGGTTGGTTTTTTCAATTTTTAAAGATAGAATTCGCGCATGATTATTTCTTCCTTAATTCTAGCTTTGGCGCTTTGTGTTGACTCGTTTGCGGTTTCGATTGCAAGAGGGGCTCTGAATAAAGGGAGGATTTTATCCGAGGCAGTTAAAATCGCTTTTGTGTTTGGAGTTGTTCAGTTTGGAACAACTTTTTTTGGATTTCTTTTGGGAGTTTCAGTTAAATCATTTGTTGAATCAGTAGATCATTTTATAGCTTTTGTTTTGCTTTTGATTGTTGGTATAAGGATGATTCTTGAAGCGTTCGGAAAAGAAAAGGCTGAAGTTTCGAGCAGTGATTCGTGGTGGACTCTTATTGTGCTTGGAGTAGCGACAAGTATTGATGCGTTTATTGTCGGAGTTACTCTGCCGTTTTTTTATGAATCTGTTGTGTGGCCGCTCGGGGCTATAGGAGTTGTAACTCTTCTCGTTGCATTTTGCGGTTTTGTTTTTGGCAAGAGGTTGCGTGTGTTTTTTGGGCGGAAGGTTGAGGTGTTTGGAGGGTTGGTTTTGATTGGGATTGGAGTGAAGGTGCTTATTGAGCACTTGATTGCTTAACGATTTTCTTTTATATTTTCCTCCTTTAATTTTAGTTATGGTCAACGAGGAGGCTCCACTTTCAAATTCTGATTCCGCTATTGATAGAGTTTTTGCCGCTGATGCGGAGAGGTATGCTATTTCAATTATGATTGGATTTGGGGTTGATGAGCATATCAATAGCGAAGATCTGACCTTTTATGATTTAAGAGGTTTGGATTTTGTGCGCAACATTGATCTTCAATCACGCGTTGCCGAGATTTGGAATCGTATAAGCTTGGAAGAGAGACGAGCGATTGTGAAGGAAATAAGGAAGGGTTTATTTACAAGTGGTGGCGAGGTGGCTGTTGCGTACGCGCAAGCTCTTGAGATGCAACCGAGGGATGCTTTTTTATTCATGTTTCCGGATCATGATCATAGAAATGCGTTATATCATGTTATTTCTTTGAGCGGAGGGGATCATTTGAAGTGTGATTTTTGGATTTCTCATTTGAGAGGTGTTTTTGCTCCATATCAAATAGAAAGTATGGATTTAAGTTTTCAGTCAAAATGGAATGCGATGCCCGGTGCGCTTAGAAGAAAGATTGCGAGATGGATTCTTAGGTGTTAAAAGGCCGTCTAAGAAGTTTAGTTCGAAAACGGCCTTTGTATCGTTTTTAAAACCTCAAGTCCGGCTTCTCCATTTTGTCATGAGCTTGTTTGCTAACTTTTTTTGCCATTCTCTGTTGTAATGTATATAGCTCGATGAATCCTGCTGATGCATTTTGGTTAAACAAATCATCTTTCATAAATGTTGAGAGATTTTTGTTTATTAATGAGAATGGAGATGAGACTGCAGTGATCGTAACTTTTCCTTTATAAAGTTTTACCGATACTTCGCCGGTTACTTTTTCGTTTATCTTGTCGATCGAGCTGTTTAAGGCTTCCATAAGCGGCTCGTGCCATTTAGCGCCGTAGCAGAAGTATGACCATTTTTGGTCTATCAATTGTTTGAATTCGTTTTGATCTCTTGTTGAGACCAGTTTCTCCAGATTTTTATGCGCTTCCGTTATTATTGCTGCTGCAGGTTGTTCATAAATCCCTCTTACTTTTAGACCTATAAGTCTATCTTCTATAAGGTAGGTGATTCCAATTCCGTGTTCTGATCCCAGCTTGTTTAGGGTTGATATAAGATCTTTTAAAGTAAACGGTTCTCCGTTTATTTTCGTAGGAATTCCTTTTTCGAAACCGATTTTAAGGTTTAGCGGAATATTTGGGCATTCTTCAGGCTGTTTGCAGATTTTTAGTATGTTGTGTAACGGGGGAGCTTGGTCGAAATCTTCTATTTCTCCACCTTCGGCAGAGCATCCCCATAGGTTGTCGTCATAAGAATATGGTTTCTTTTTTGTCTGAGGAATGGGGATGTTGTTTTTGATTGCGTATGCAATTTCTTCGTCTCTTCCCATTGCCCATTCTCTGACGGGTGCAATTGTTTTCAGGGTCGGATCGAGAGTTGTTATATATCCTTCGAATCTCACCTGATCATTTCCTTTCCCTGTACATCCATGTGCGATTACCGGAATGTTTTTTTCTTGTGCGATTTTTACTGCGATTTGGCTTATTATAGCTCTTCCAAGTGGGCAAAACAGGTGATAGTCGCCTTGATAAGATGCATTCGCCTTTATTGCTTTTGTTATGTAAGAATTGGCGAACTCTTCTTTTGCATCAATTAGGATTGCTTCTTTTACACCGAGATTTATGGCTTTTTGTTTTATTAATTCAAAATCTCCTTGTTGTCCTATATCTACTGTTAGAGTTGTTATTTCCGCTTGATATTCGTCTTTTATCCATTTGAGCATTACAGACGTATCTAAGCCTCCAGAGTATAATAATAGGACGTGCTTAGCTTCTTCGATTGAGGCTTCGTGGCTTGCAATTTTTTTGTAAGATTTATTCATAAGATTTTTAAGGTTAGAAAAAACTCCTAGTTTTCGCCAGGGTTCGGTTGATTGCATTTATAACTTATCGACGGAACTTCTGGCGACGTTCTTGAGTATTTCGGATACGACGAGTTGTTGATTGGAATATGAGCATTTTAAAAAAATCCGCTTTTTAGCGGAGTGTTTTGATTGTGTTGTTTTTGAATACTTAAAACCTCTCCGCTAATTTGAGCGAAGTGTGCGGCGAACGTTGGTTTTTGTGGAACAAGTATTCATCGGTGCGTATTGTATAACTGTGTGTGCTCTTGTCAATTTGGTTTGTGGTAGCAGGAGGCGGGATCGAACCGCCGACCTCGGGCTTATGAGTCCCGCGCTCTAACCAGCTGAGCTATCCTGCCACGATTTATATTAAGTCTTTGAGTTCTTCTTCGGGGAGATAAAGTAGAATTATACCTATTACCATTGATATTATACTACTTAATACTTCGTTGTTTGGGAACAGGTACAAGTCTGCTAAGTGCCAAATTCCTCTCCATGTCATTACGACACCTGCCAGTATCACTAGATCTATAAAGAAATGTTTTGGCGGTTTTATAGATAATTTGTTTTTTTTGTGGAAGAAGAGCATTGATAGAGGATTAGGCTTTTAGGGCTTTAGGCGCCTAGTATATGGATAAGGAGTTTTGCTGACGCAAAACGGCTTATAGTATAGGCCGTCCGTCCCGCTTTGCGGGACTACCGGCTTTGGTTGCGGGGGGTGGATTCGAACCACCGACCTCCGGGTTATGAGCCCGACGAGCTGCCACTGCTCTACCCCGCGACGATAATTTCAAAGTAGCGGGTTTATATTTAACATAATTGACGGTTTATAGCAAAGACAAATGGAAGAGGGGGTAATAGATAAAAGATAATAGATAAGATGCATAGATTTTTTCTTTTATCCCTAAGTTGTTATCTCAAATCTAGTATTTAAACGGATTTTCTCCGAAAAAGAATTCCCACCACTTATGCGGGTTGGACCATGAGTTGCGCATGGCGAGGGTTTGAGATTCTTTGTATTCTTCTTCGGAAACTTGATTTTCGCCGTCCGCAGTTATGACTATAACTTTTTCGCCTTGATTAACGAGCCCGAGGTTTTCTTTGGCGATTTTTTCTATGTATTTATCTGAAGTATAATATTGATAGCTCTCGATTTTATCTAAATTCTCTTCTTCCAATTCGGAATTTTTCTCTTGAAAATCCGCTATGTGTGAATCGATTTGGTAATTTTCGTAAATAGAAACTGTAAGGTTGTAAAGCATATATGCGACTATCACGAATCCTGCGACAATTATTATTCGCGCTATATTGAAAGGAGAGTTTTGTTCGAGCGGATTTGGCATTGTTTTTATTTTTGCTGTAAAAAATTTACCACATGTATTATCCTTGCGCCAGTATGAATACGCTTGTTGACCAAATAAAATTCGCTGATCTTAAAAAGGTCTTTTTCGTTGGTATAGGAGGGCGCGGAGTTAGCGCGCTTGCGCGTATTTTGCACGGCAGGGGAGTTGAATGTATCGGATCTGACAAAGAAGATTCCGCTTATATGAAAGAACTTCGAAAAGAGGGGCTCACTTGTCTTGTTGGGCATAAATCCGAGTATGTTCCCGATGATATAGATTTGATGGTTGTGACTTTTGCTGTTACGAGTGAAAATCCAGAATGGAAGCGTGCTCGCGAACTTGGTGTTCCGGTTTTGACTTATCCTGAAGGTCTTGGTGTTCTTTCGCGCGAATACAATACGATTGCGATTACAGGTACGCACGGCAAGACGACTACAACTCTTTTGACTGCACTTGGAATGATGGAAGGGAAAACAGATCCATCTTGTGTCTTGGGGGCGCCGGTTCCGGAATTTGGTAAAAAAAATTGTCTTATTGGTGGGAGCAAAAATATGATTATCGAGGCTTGCGAATATAGAAGAGCTTTTCTGAATTTAAAGGTTCAAGTTGCCGTTATTACAAATGTTGATTGGGATCATACGGATTATTATAAAACCGAAGAAGATTTCGTTTTGGCTTTTAAACAGCTTGTGAGAGGAATTCCTGAAAATGGATTGGTTATTGCGAATATTGATGATAAATGGACTCGTGAGGTTATAAAAGATGCGGTTTGCAGAGTTGTTACATTCGGGCAAGACGAGAAAGCGGATTATAGGCTTAAAGGAAATGAATTGTGGGAGAATGGAAGGTGTTTGGGTGAATTAAAAGTCGGTATGCCCGGTAGGCATAATCAATACAATGCTGCTGCGGCTTTTGCAGTTTGCAGAGAGTTTGGTGTTGAGTCGGGCGTTTTGTTTAGGACTTTTGAGTTGTTTTCAGGTACTTACAGGCGTTTTGATTATCTTGGAGATATGAATAATGGAGCGAAAGTTTATAACGATTACGCGCATCATCCAACTGCCGTTATGGCGACCCTTGATGCCGCTCGTGAGACTTTCCCAGATAAAAAAATCTTCATGGTAATTCAGCCTCATCAATACAATCGTACTTGGGTACTGCTTGATAGATATGCGACTGCTTTTAAGAAGGCTGATTACGTCGTTGTGCCTAATATTTATGAAGCGCGCGATACCGCTGAGGATAAGTCTGCTGTTAATGTTCAGATGTTTTGTAATGTTGTCGAGAAGGGGAGCGGATGCAAGGCGATAGACGGGAAAGGGTTTGAGAATACTGTTAAATTGCTTAAAGAAATTACAGATGAAAATAGCGTAATATTTACGACCGGTACCGGAGATATAAACGTGGTGGCGAAGATGCTGGTGGAGTAGAACACAGAGGGGGAAGGTTATCCCAATAGTGCGATCATTGTGACGCCGAGTACCATTATTATCGCGCCGAGCATGCGATCGCGGATTTTGAGTTCCTTGAATATCAACCATCCGATAAGTACGCTGAATATTGCGGAGGTTCTCTTGATTGCAAGTGCGTATGACGCATTTGTGAGCGAGGCTGCGAGATTGTAAGAGATGTTTGTTGCGAACGATAGAAATCCGAGTAGAAATATCCATTTTAGATTTTTCTGGTCTAAAATTTTTATCGGTTTCTTATCGAAAATTAAAAGTATTGTGCTTGTGAGAGTGCATGAAATTGTCCACATTAAAAGATATGGCATTGCTCCCGCTATGTTTATCATGTATTTGTCCAAAATTCCTCCTAGTGCGAATATAAAAGCTGTGATTATTGCGTAGATGCTGCCTTTTTCTTTTTTTATGGCTTTTATCGGTTCCCAAAACCCGTATTTTCTTTCCGATTCGTTAAGCATATAGCTTCCGATAACGACAATTATTATACCTATTGTGCCGTATATTGTTGGAACAGTTCCAAGTATTAAAAATTCTATAAGTATTGCCGGAAGTGGTGTTAATGCCAAGAATGGAACTGTTGCGGACATCGGAGATATCTCGAGAGCTTTTGTCATTAATAGAGAGCCTATTGTGAAGCAAAGCGAGGCTATCAACGTTATGATTATGAATTTAGGATCTCTTAAAGGAATTGATCCTGCGTATTGCCATGTAAATAACAATACAAAAGGAATTGATATTGCAATCATTTGCCAAGTTACAACAATGGAGCTGAAGTTTTTCGTGAGTTTTTTGGATGTCGCAAATCTTGTCGCTTGGCCGAATGCTGAAGTTATGGCGTATAGAAACCACATGGAGAACTAGTAGTTAGTTTAAACCTTCTTCCAGATTGTTCCTTGAGGGGTGTCTTCAAGGATTATTCCTTGAGACTCGAGGTCTTTTCTTATCTTATCCGCAAGTGCGAAATCCTTGTTTTTTCTGGCATCTGTGCGGGCTTTTATCGCGTTTTCGACTTCAGGATTAACTGATGTTTCGACTTCCGGTAATATGCATAAAACAGAATCGATTTTTTTGAGAGTTGTTTCGATTTTTTCCTTGTCTGTTTCGGCTAGATCTCCGTTTTTCATTAAGATATTTACTTCTTTTATCAGGTTGTATAACGCTCCAAGTCCTCCTGCTGTATCGAAGTCGTCATCCATTCTTTTTTCAAAATCCTTTATTGCGTTTTCCAATGTTTTCTTCAGTGCCGGCGATGATTTTGAAGTTTCGTTCTTATAGTTTTTAAGATTTATTAAAAAATCTTTTATTCTTGAAAGCGCGTTTTCCGATTGGTCGAGGAGTTCATGTGAAAAATTGATCGGACTTCTATAATGAGTGCCGATTATCATGTATCTGACTGTGTTTGGATTATATTTTGCGAAGATTTCTTTTAACGTGAAAAAATTTCCCAAGCTTTTGCTCATTTTCTCGTTATTGATTGTTATGAAGCCATTGTGAAGCCAATATTTGACGTAAGATTTTCCCGTTGCAGCTTCAGATTGTGCTATCTCGTCTTCGTGGTGAGGGAATATCAAGTCCATTCCGCCTCCATGTATATCAAATGTTTCTCCAAGCAAATCCATACTCATGGCACTGCATTCTATGTGCCATCCCGGGCGACCTTCTCCCCATGGGCTTGGCCAGCTCGGTTCGTCTGGTTTCGCTTTTTTCCATAGGACGAAGTCATGCGGATGGCGTTTTTTATCATCTTTTTCTATTCTTGCTCCCGCTTTCAATTCGTCTTGGTTTTGTCCGCTTAGCTTTCCGTAATGTGCGAATTTTTCAACTTCGTAATAGACACCATCTTCCAGTTCGTAAGCATATCCTTTTTCTATAAGTTTCTTTATAAGCTCAATCATTTGTGGGATATATTGCGTCGCTTTCGGCTGTGTATCGGGCTTATCAATCTTTAATTGTCCGTAATCTTCTTGATATTCAGGGATTATTTTTTCTGCAAGTTGTTTGACTGTTATACCTTCTTTGTTGGCTCTGTTTATCATCTTGTCATCAATGTCTGTGTAGTTTGAGACATATGTCACGTCGTACCCTTTGTACTTCAAGTATTTCCTTATTATGTCGAAAACTACTGCCGATCTTCCGTGGCCGAGATGCCCGAAATCATAAACCGTCGGGCCACAAACATACATGCCGACGTGATTGTCTTTTATCGGCTTAAATTCCTCTTTTTTACCGCTTAGGGTGTTTTTTACTTTTAAGGTCATGGATGATGAGAGATAAAAGATTATAGATTAGAGAGGAGGTATAGTATTCCGCTTCTGAGCAGGTCCAGTCCGACTACAGCTATCAATGGTGCAAAGTCCAACATTCCTGTTTTTGGTGTGATTTTTCTTGCGATTCTTATCATCGGTTCGGTTGATTCGGTTAAAAATCTGTTTATCCAGCTCGATTCAGCTGGCCTGAACCAGCTTAAAACCACTCTTGCGATTAACAAGAATATAAGGATTTGTGTTAAATATGTTACGAATGTTGCTATGAAATACATCGGTTTTGTTTTTATACAAACTTACGCGATGCATTTTAGCATTTGCTAACTGTTTTATGAAATTTTTAGCAATTTCCTCGCTTTGAAATAGATTTCGGCAAATGCGAATGTGAATATTGCGACCCATAGCAATCCTGGGCCCGTCTCTGCAGTTTCGTCAGGCGTTCCAAGTTGGGCAATTGATGTTTCAGGTGCGCTTTCGTGAAGTTCGCCCATTGTCGAATCTGTTGTTGGCGTTGTTCCCTGTGGAGTTCCGGAAACGATTTCGCTTTTTTCAAGGCTTTCATTTCCTTCAGAGTCGATCGCTGTTATTGCGAAGTAATAAGTTGATCCGTTTGTTAGATTCGGTACATACCATGTTGTACTTGAATCTAATGTCTCGACTGTTGAATAGATTAGATCTTCTTCTGGTCCGTAATAAATTTTGTAATGATCTATTGAGGTTGTATCTGATCCTGCTTCTGCGGATTCCCAAGTTAGAGTTATTTTTGTATCGCCAGATATTGTTTCCACTCCTTCCACCATAGATGGATTAATTTCTTCTGCTACTTCTTCTTCAATGATTTCTGTCGAGTCGGTTGTTTTTGCCATTACGCTTACCGTCAATTGATTAGGATATTGAATTTCATTGCCGAGTTCATCAACCAATACGGCATCGAGTTGATATATCCCTTCAGTTGTTGGTGCCACCAAAATCCCCGTATAGGTTCCTTCTTGATCTATTGATTCGGTCAATTCATAGATTTTATCTTCTAAAATAAGTCCAACTTCTCTTAATCCGGGTTCCGAATATAGAGTGACGTCAAAAGTGTTTCCCGCTTCTATGGCGCCTGTAGTACCGGTTTCGACGTAATCTATTGTAGCTGCCTCGGTATCAATAGTTATTTCTATTGTCTCAGATTGTCCGAGTTCCGTTTCGCTTGAGTCAAAGGCTTTGATGTAAAGAGAGTGTGATCCGTTTGCAAGATCTATATCTGTTTCGAATGTATTGTCTTGTTGTGTTTGTATTTCTTCGATTTCAGTGTCGTTATCGAAGATTTTTACGATAGATCCGTATGATGCTGTTCCGGTTATGTTTATTGAGCCGGAACTATATGTTCCTGATTGAGGACTTGTTATTGCGATCTCGTCGGATGTTGCCGTATTGGATGTTGAACTTGTTGATGATCCGTTTGTTGTTGAGCTGGAGCTTGAGCCGCTTGTTGATGCGACATTCACTTCCAATTCTCCTTTTAAATCTCTATTGCTTGTGTTTGTTACTGTAACTGTTTGAGTACCCGTTGTTGCGAATCTTAAGCTCAAGCTGAATGTATGGCTTCCTTGGTCCTCCGCTTTGAAAGTATAGTCGGTTGGGAGTGTTGCGTTGTCGTCTGAAGACGAAAATCGGATTTCTCCGGTGTAATTTGTTACAACTATTTCGTTTTCATCGTATGCAGTTACAGTGAAATTTAACAATTCGTTTACCGTAACTTCCTCTGATAAATCTTCTATTTTGAAGTGGTCTATTGGACCTGCTTCGCTTGAATCTTCATCTGAAGCTAAAAATACTGATGTAAACAAATTATCTCCACCTATATCTTCAAGAAGAGAAGATGGGCTGATGTATGCGACTTTCGCTCTTGCATCAAGAGTTAATCCGCTTGTTTGATCATATGCCGTATATGTTGATATGCCGGCTTCATTTGAATATGAATAAAACACAACTTTGCCTTGTTCTGATGTTTTTGTTGATTCGTAAGGGGTTATGTAATCTTCGTTTCTGCTGGATATGATGCTTATTGTATGATTCTTAATCGGATTCCCATATCTGTCTTGGAGATAAACCGTTAGTTTTACAGGGTCGCTTCCTGACGCTTCGGCGGTTGTGTTTTCTGCTTCAAGCGTTGATTTATTTGTTGAAACAGAGTCTTCATAAACCTTGAAAGAATCTGTTTGGCCATAATCTTCGTTAAGGCTCGTGTATTTTGCTTTTATCTCATAGTTTCCAGCTATCTTAAGATGATATCCGTTGATTTCAACGGTTGCTTCGCCGTTTTCATCGGTCTCCGTTTCTATGGCGACTTCTGATCCATTTGGCTTGCTTACCATTATTTCTATGTCTTCATACGGGAGGGCATCTTCTATTTGTGCCATTGTCGTATATCCGGCTATCGAATCAAATGCCTCTACTTCCAGAGTGCTTGATGTGGTCGTGCTCGCGATTGCTTGTGGCACGATTGCTGACAGCAATAGAGCGATTGTTGTGAATCTAACTATGATTTTATTCATTTTTGTTTGTTTTAAATCTATAAATTATATCATTTTTCCCGTATTTCCTCAATTGCGTATCCGTTGGCAGGATTTGGTTTTGTTTTGTGGTTAGATTGAGGTTTCTCGGTGATTTTGCTAGAGTTCTTTGGTTGTTTTTTATAAAAGTCTTATGAGAAAAATTATCGCATTACTTGTTCTTCAGGTTATTACGTTTTTTCTTTTGGGTTTTTCCGTTTCTTATGCCGATGAGGCTCCTGTTGATGAAGTTGTTTCGGAAGTTACGGAAGAGGAATCTTCCGGACCGATTTCCGCAGTTGTTATTTCCGATTCGGTTGTTATGACAGGTAGGAATATCATTTTTGATGCGTCCGAGTCTTCAAGCGAGAATATTGATGACGAGTTGAATTACGAGTGGCATTTTGGAGATGGATCTCGTGATTATGGAGTTGAAGCTGTTCATTCTTATGACGAAGCCGGAGATTATCAGGTGACTCTTGTTGTCAGGAATCAGGATGGAGAACAAGATATTTCGACCGCCTCTATTTTTGTTTACGAAAGGACATTTCTGCTTATAACCGATAGTTCGGAAGAGGCTGACAAACTTGATACTCTATCTTCTTATGCCAAAGAGCAGGGTGTTTATATGAATCTTGTTGGTGATTTTGATGGTGTTTCTGAGTTCTTGTCCGAGGAGGTTTTGCTTCAGAAACTTCAGGAGTCTTTGAGTACTATTAAGGAATACGATACGGTTGTTGTTTGGACGAGCGGTAGTACCGGTTTGACGATTTTATCTACATTGGCTCAAGGTGTGTCCGAATCTGAGCAAGGTGGTATTTTTTCAGGTAATGATATTATAGTGATTTCAGATCAAGCTCTTGGAACTTTGCAGAATATCGCTCAAGGTACTTTTCGTACTATTCAGCCCAGTCAAATAATTCTTACCAGATCCGAGGCATTGTGGCCGCTTGTTGATGCCGGTACCATTGCGGATTTTATTGCGGATCTTGATTTGAGAGGTGTTACTTATAAGGTTGTAAATAGTTCTGTCGGTATCGGAGTGACCAATTTCATGTCTTATTTCGTGAACTACATGTTGGAGAAAGGTGTTCCTTCCAGTTCCCTTAAGCTCATATTGATGATTCCGATAATCGTGACTATTGTTGCTTTTTTCAAGCAGGTTGTCGGATTGGAAACTCTTGGGGTGTATATTCCTACAATTATAACTTTATCGTTTATTGCGCTTGGAATTGAGTTTGGGGCGTTTATTTTGCTTATGATTTTGCTTTTTGGCACGTTATCAAGAATTTTGCTTAAAAAATACCGGCTTCTTTACATTCCGCGTATGGCGATAGTGCTTACGATTGTGAGTGTTACTATTTTGGCGATATTGCTTGCCGGTGCTTATTTGAATATATCGCAGCTTGTTTCAATTTCGATTTTTCCGATGCTTATTATGAGTACGTTGGTGGAAAATTTTGTTACGATTCAGACCGGTAAAGGGTTTAGGAGTGCGTTAATTATAATGTTAGAAGTTATTTTTGTTTCCACCGCTTGTTATTATGTTGCCGAGTGGAGTGTTCTGAAAACCCTTATGCTTGGTCATCCTGAGCTTATATTGGTGTTTTTGGCTATTAATATATTCTTGGGAAGATGGACGGGACTTAGATTTACCGAATATGCGAGGTTTAGGGAGATATTTAAGTACTCGGAGGAAGAGTAGGGGAAGTTGAAGAAGTATTAGAAGTGACATAGTGACATAGTGACATAGTGACATAGTGACATAGTGAAGGAGAAAAATTTTCTCTTCAAACTACAAGTTATCAGTTATAAACTATATGACTCTCACAAAAGGAATACTAGGAATCAATGCGAGAAATCTGCTTTATATCAGACCTTTTAATTCTAAGAAGGCGATAAGGATGGCGGATAGCAAGTTGAAGACGAAGCATTTCTTGTCTGCTCGCGGTATTCCCGTTCCGAAATTATATGGTGTTATAAGGAATCGTGATGAATTGCAGAATTTTGATTTCAACTCTTTGCCTGAGGCTTTTGTTATCAAGCCTAATCTTGGTTATGGAGGTGAAGGTATTATTCCTGTTGTTGGAAGGGAGGGGTCTGATTTTCTTACTGTTTCTGACGATAGGATCCCTATAAGGCAGATTCGAGATCATATCAGTGATATAATCGATGGTCGTTATTCTATAACAGGTTCGAGTGATATAGCTTTTTTTGAACAGATGCTTTTCTGCGATGATAGAATTTCCAGATTTTCTTATGGAGGATTGCCTGATATTAGAGTGGTTGTGCATAATTTGATTCCGGTTATGGCTATGCTTAGGTTGCCGACCGAGCAGTCGAAAGGACGCGCAAATCTTCATCAAGGCGCCATTGCTGTCGGAATAGATATTGCTAAGGGTGTTACAACTTATGTTGTTCATAGTAATAAGATTATAGAAGGTCCTAAAGGCTTGAAAGGATTTGAAATTCCTTATTGGGATGAAATTTTGCTTATCTCTTCCAAGGTTCAGTTACTTACGAACCTCGGATATTTAGCTGCCGATATTGCAATTGATAAGAATAACGGACCTGTGTTACTTGAAATGAATGCTCGTGCAGGGCTTGGTGTGCAGATTGCGAATTTGGCGCCGCTTAGGAAAAGGCTTGAGCGTATTCGAGGTGTTAAGGTTAATACTCCTGAAAAAGGTGTAAGAATTGCGCAGGATATGTTTGGAAATAAAATAGAGAAAGATATTCAGCATATTTCCGGTAAGGCTGTGATTGGTGATAAAGAGATGGTTGATGTGATTATGAAAGATGGGATTTTCAAGGCGCTTGCGTCTATCAATCCTGTTGTTAAAAGAAGTGTTATTGATACCGATTTTGCCAGATCTATAGGACTTATTAATGAAGGTGAAGTTATTGATAAAGTTAAATTGAAGTTCAGCATGTCTGATGTTCGCGTTCAGACGGTTGCGCTTGTTGAAGATTTACCCGGTCGTCAATACAAGCTTGTGATAGGAAAAAGGGATTTATCGGATTTCTTGATAGATCCCGCAAGAAAATATAAGGATAGCACGAAAAAAATCTCTGTTTCTGCGAAGAGTGATTCTACGCCTCTTGATTCTGGTTCTGGGATTAACTATTCCGTTATAGATAATGAGCTTGCAGATATAGATAGGCAGGCAAGACTTGTTTATCATTTAAATCCTCTGAATCTTGAATCTGAGAAGGCAGCTTTTTTACGCGATAAAAAATACAATCCACAATTCGTCTATCCGGATTTGAAATTCGATCCTTTCAGGCTTAGGGAAAGGCTTAAGTCAATTGTTTGCGATGATTCGCCTTTGGGAATGATTTTCAAGGCTAAAAAAGATGAAATCTTGAGAAAATTGAGCTTGGTTGAGCATATAGGTACGGATGCTTTTTCATATAAGTCTGTTGAGCTTTTTGGTCGACCCGATGAGGCAATCATTCTCTCTGCGAAAGAGTATCTTGAAGGGAAACCTGCTAAGTTTGCAAACGAGAAACTGGATATTGGATACGAAAAAGCGGTTGGTGTTTTCGAGAGCGTTTTGAAAAAATATGGTCTTAATGATTGGAAAGTTAAGGTTAGCGAATCTATGGTTTCAGATTGCATGGCTGGGAAAGAGAATATTTTGTTTGTGAGGAAAGGTGCAATGTTTTCCGAGCAGAGATTGAATATGTTGATTGTGCATGAAATAGAGACTCATGTTTTGACTGCCGAGAATGGTAATTTACAACCTTATAAGATTTTTGGTCGCGGTCTTGCCGGATATCTTGAGACTCAAGAGGGCTTGGCGGTTAGGAATCAGAGTATTTTGTGTGATAAAGATATGGAAAAAAATTATTGGCCGGCTTTATCTGTTTTGGCGGTGAATGAAGCTTTTAATATGTCTTTCAGAGGAGTTTTCGATTTCGTTTGTTCTATGGGCTTCTCGGTTGATAGAGCTTTTCGTGTTGCGGTTAAAGTGAAACGTGGTCTTGAAGATACCGCGATTAAAGGAGCGTTTACCAAGGATTATCTTTATTTCAAAGGGTTTAAGGCTGTGAAGGAATTTGAGAGTACGGGTGGTGATGTTAAAGATTTATATATTGGAAAATTCAATCTGAAAGATTTGGACGTTGTTAAGGGAATTCCTAATTTGGTTAAGGCGAAGTATTTGCCGGAGTGGATGAATGGGTAGACAGTAGACAGCAAACAGCAGATAGCAGAGGTAGATTGGAAATAGCAAAGTATGCGACCTTGCGGCTTATGGTGATTATGATTTTGATGAAAGTTCAGGTGAAATTTCAGAGGATAAGCATTGAATCTCCGAAGCTGAAGAAGCGGTATTTTCCCCGTATTG
>Ga0156520_115_pt2 | contig 24756 bp, 14 predicted proteins | sample RifOxyB3_FD_111915 | JGI IMG/M metagenome (GOLD analysis project Ga0156520, IMG submission 111915) | Candidatus Peregrinibacteria bacterium RIFOXYB12_FULL_41_12
CAATAACTCCAACAAGCAATTCAGCCTATACATTCACAGGAACAAAAGAATCATTCGCTTCCATAGAAAATGACGGAACAGTCTGGACGGACAAAACAGATGGAACAACGTCATGGACAAGAGCTCTGACACTTTCTGAAGGAGCAAATGTATTCAATTTGTGCTCGGAAGATTTCAGCGCAAATCGATCCGGAACGGGAACATACACAATAACCCTAGATACAGGTACTCCATCGGCTCCGACTCTCTCTTATTCATCACAGGTATCATCTGCAACAACATCTATAACAGTGACAGGAGAAGTTGGCACGAAAATATTCGTAAACGGAGTTTATTCCGGAGTAACTATTGGCGCTGGGGGAACCGAAAGTGTAACCGTATCATTAACTTCAGGTGCAAATGCATTCTCAATAACTTTAAAAGATTCTGCATCAAACACTTCATCATCAACAAATGCATCAATAACTGGAGGTGATCCTATAACGTACGGAGGAGGTGGAAGTGGTGGAGGCGGAAGCAGTGGCGACAGCGTATCGACAACAACCGATAGCGGAGAAACAACTGATACAAATACTGAAACTCCTACAGAAGAAGAAGCTGGAACAGACGAACTAGCGGGCGAAGATGAAGCAGGAGTTGAAAATTTTGAAGAATTACCGGAAACAGAAACTGAAACAACCGAGACAACTACCGAACAAGTTGCTGACGAGACAACTACTGATGAAACAACTGAAACAATTACTGAAACAACTCAAACTCAGGTTGAAATCATACCGATAATAAAAACCGAGGTCGTTGAAGAAAAAATCGACGAAAACACTGTAATAATAAGTTACATCGAACCGACCGATGCAAGCTCGACTTCTCAAGAAGCAAAAGTATTGGAAATAAAATTAAACACAGAATTAAAGCCGGAAGATAATAAAGGCATAAACATAACAGCAATAGGCGGTACAACAACAGGAGAAGAACAAACCAAACAACAGAAAGAAGAAGTCATAAATAGCTTTATAGAGAAAATCAATACTATCGCCGAAGAAAACGAATTGGATATAAAAATCGAAAAAGTAATGACACAAGTATTCACAGACGATGATGGAGATGGAATGCCTGAAATCTGGGAAGAAAAATATCTAGGCGACAATGAATTCATAGGAACAGCAGACACAGACAAAGATGGACTTACAAATGCAGAAGAATACAAATACGGATCAGATCCTGCAAACAACGATACTGACGAAGATGGACTGAGCGATGGGATAGAAGTATTGGGACTCGGAACAAATCCGGGAACATGGGATACGGATAACGATGGACTGAGCGATGTAAAAGAAATATTCTCAGGAACATCGGCTACAGAAAAAGACACACCGTCAGAAATCGACACAGCTACATATGACGAATACGCAGATAGCGACAAAGACGGCATGAGTGATTATATAGAAGCAGAACTGGGAACGGATCCCACATCAGCCGACTCGGACAACGACGGACTTACGGATTCGCAAGAGTTCGAATATGACACAAACCCAAGCAGTGCAACTTCAAACATCGTTTATGGCAATCCGAAAAAAACAAAACCAACAAACATAAAAGATGGATCTATATTAAGCACATCCAGCACACTCTTAAAAGGAACATCGACTCCAAATACAAAAGTCCTTATAAATATTTTGGACGCAAACAACAATCCGGTAGCCGTAATCGAAACAGAAGTTGATGCCAATGGAAAATTTGCAACAACAATGTCAGAAGGCCTAACAGACGGAACATACCAAATGTTTATAGTTGGTACGGATGAAAAAGGGAAAAACGCCAAAGACATATCGCCTATAAGCACATTCACAATCGACAGCACAAAAGCTGTAGAAGGCATTACAACCGCAGAAGTTGAAACTGCCACAGCTGCAACAACCGAAGAAAAGACAAAGATCATAAAAATCAGAGGACACGCCAACCCAAAATCAAAAGTATATGCAACATGGAAGAGTTTCATATTCTCATCCGTACTCATGTCGGATTCCGAAACCGGAGAGTTCGTCGTAGAAGCTCCGGCAGATCTTGAAGAAGGAGATCACACAGCATATCTCTATTCAATAGATGAAGAAACCGGAATTCAAGGAGAAGTAATGATGGTTAATTTCGCAATCGCAGGTGAAAACCTTGCAAACGAAACTACCGGAATACCGGGAGAAGGATCGGCAAACAGCAAATACATATACTTATTATTATTGCCAATCTTAATCGGTGGTGGAATTTATATCTACTACAGAAAATCAAAAGAAGAGAAGAAAACAGAAGAAAAGCTGATAGAAAAACTGGAGCATAAGAAATAGTTTCGACATTCGCTATTCGGAAAAGACCTCGACTAATCGAGGTCTTTTTTAGTACAATGAAAACACAATACCAAAATAAAAAATGCAAAAATTCCTCTCATGCATAAAAGATCAAGCTCGAAAACGACCGGGCAGAATTGTGCTTCCCGAAGCCGCACTTGATGACAGACCGTTACTCGCAGTAAGAGAAATTTTAAAAGAGAAAATCGCCAAACCCATATTGGTTGGCAGAAAAATAGACATTCTCAAAAGAGCAAAAAAACTGGGAATAACACTCGACCCAAAAAAAGTAAAAATAATAGATCCACTCGATTCCCCCCTGACAGAAAAATATGCTCGCGAGTTTTTCAAGCTCAGAAGCAAAAAAGGAGTTGATGAAAAAACCGCATGGGCAACGGTAATAAAACTGAATTATTTCGCAACCATGATGGTACACATGGGAGACGCTGACGGAATGGTATCGGGCGTCACGTGGAAAACGGCGGAGAAAATGCTACCAGCCTTACAGATAATAAAAACGAAAAAGAAATTCCACAAAGTTTCAGGATTTTTCTTCATGCTGCTGGATAAGAAAATACTGCTTTTTGCAGATTGCGCAATAACAATAGATCCCAATTCTCACGACTTGGCCGCCCTTGCAATCGACACGGCGGAAACGGCGAAAACCTTCGGCATAGAACCGAAAGTTGCACTGCTATCTTTCTCCACAAATCGTTCGGCAGACCATCCTTTTGTAGACAAGGTAAGAGAAGCTGTAGCAATCGCACAATACGAACGCCCAGACTTGATAATCGAAGGCGAAATGCAAGTTGATGCAGCGCTTGTTCCGGAAATTTGCGCGAAAAAATTCCCGAATTCACGCCTAAAAGGAGATGCGAACGTACTCATTTTCCCAGACCTTCAATCGGCGAATATAGCATACAAACTTGTTGAAAGACTTGCCGGCGCGACCGCAATGGGTCCGATAACGCAAGGATTGAAGAAACCGATCAACGACGTATCTCGAGGATGCAAATACGAAGACATCGTCAACACAGTTGCCATAACTTCCGTAGAAGCGCAAAACCTTCGCAATAAATCAAAACTCCTCCGTCACTGCAACTTATAACTATGTCACTTCCCCTACTTCTTCTACTTCTCCTATGCTCATCTTGGTTATAAACGCCGGCTCCTCGTCTCTCAAATTTCAACTGATCGAACCAAAAAAATGGAAAACGATCTACAAAGGCCATATTGATCGAATCGGCACACCTCTATGCGAGTATCTAAGTTCGAACTGCAAAAGTTGCGATGCACCCAAGACAAAAACCATAACACAAGCTTTCAAATTGGGGATGGAGAAGATGATCGCAAGCGGAATAATAAAAGATATAAACGAAATATCATCCATAGGACATCGAGTCGTACATGGAGGCGAGAAACACACGACCGCAGTAAAAATCACATCGAAAATCATAAAAGAACTTGAAGCACTCTCCCCTCTTGCGCCTCTTCATAATCCACCAAACATAGAAGGCATAAAAGCTGCCATAAAAATGTTTCCAAAAATCCCGAACATAGCGGTTTTCGATACGGCTTTTCATCAAACAATGCCGGAAAAAGCTTACCTGTACGCAATTCCTCTCAAGCTATACGAGAAACACAAAATAAGAAAATACGGATTCCACGGAACAAGCCACAAATACGTTTACAACGAAGCAAAAAAATTCCTCGGCGAGAAGCACACGCGCAATACAATCACTTGTCATCTAGGGAACGGAGCATCAATAACCGCAATAAAAAACGGCCAAGTAATAGATACTTCAATGGGGTTCACTCCTCTAGAAGGATTAATGATGGGAACTCGCTCGGGCGACATGGATCCGGCAATAATTTTTCATATGATCGACAAGCTGAAATTCAAATCGCAAGAAGTTTATGAAATACTCAATCACCAATCGGGCTTCAAAGGGATATATGGAAAAACAGATGTACGCGATGTGCGCGATGGTTTTTTTCAAAGGCAAGAAAAAAAAGCCAAACTCGCACTTGATATGTACTGCTACCGCATAGCTAAATATATCGGCGCATATCTGGTAGCACTCGGCCAACTGGACACTCTTGTTTTTACGGGAGGAATCGGGGAAAACGCATGGTACGTTCGCAAGTGGGTTTGTCATTATTTGAAAATCGATCTTAACGACAAGCGAAACAAAGAAACTGAATTCCCGAATGCAAAAACGATAAAAATCAGCAGCGGAAAACCTAACGTACTTGTCATCCCGACAAATGAAGAACTTCAAATCGCAAAAGAAACTTTTCAACTAATATCCCAAAGCCCTAATCCCCTACCCTATGCCCCAAAGAATAAAAAATACACTTCATAACAACCCGGATTCAAACGTAAAAATCCCTGAAATCCACAAGCGCTTTCATGGCGGAAATTGGCAAATAGACGTGGACTTGAGAGATTTTATACAAAAAAATTACAAGCCCTATACAGGAGGAAATGAGTTTCTCGCGCCTGCCACCAAAAGGACAAGAAAAGTTTTTGACCAAACAAAAAAACTACTCCGAACCGAATTCAAAAGAGGCGGAATTTACGATATAGACACCCGCACCCCTTCGACCATTACGAGCCACACTCCGGGATACATAGACCGAAAAAACGAATCAATATTCGGACTCCAAACGAACATACCCTTAATGCGAGCGATTAAGCCAAAAGGTGGCGTGCAATTGATAGACTCCACATGCGAATCTTACGGATACAAATTAGATCCGAAGGTAAAAGATCTATACACAAATGTAATCAAAAACCACAACGACGCGGTTTTCGATATTTATTACGGATGGAAAGAGTTTTTCACACCTGAATCACACAAATTATTCAGATCAAAAGGAATCATAACCGGACTTCCTGACAATTACGGCCGAGGCAGAATTATCGGCGACTATAGGAGAGTCGCACTTTACGGAATCGACCGCCTAATTCTCGAGAAACAAGAAGAGTTAAATGATCAATGCACCTACATGAACGAAGAGAACATGCTGCTTCGCGAAGAAGCTCATAAGCAAATCGTCGCTCTTCAGGAAATAAAAGAAATGGCAACAACTTACGGATTCAATATCGGTCGTCCGGCAGAAGATACTCGGGAAGCGATTCAATGGCTTTATTTCGGATATTTAGCATCGGTAAAAGAGCAAGATGGCGCAGCAATGAGCATGGGAAGAATTGATGCGTTCATAGATATTTATGCGGAGAGAGATTTGCGGGTAAAAAAATATACCGAAGAAGAAATACAACAATTCGTGGACGATTTCGTAATAAAACTTCGCCTTGTGCGCCACTTACGCGCGCCGGAATACAACGACCTCTTCGCAGGCGATCCGACATGGGTAACATGCGTACTGGGAGGAATGGGAAAGGACTCACGAACTCTAGTGACGAAAACATCTTTCAGAATGCTTCGCACGCTGGAGAACCTCGGACCTTCTCCGGAACCAAACTTAACAATTTTGTGGTCACATAGTTTACCTGAAGGCTTCAAAAATTACGCCTGCTCAATCGCCATAAAATCAAGCTCGATTCAATTCGAAAACGATGAGTTGATGCGCCCAATTCACGGCGACGACTACGGAATCGCATGCTGCGTCTCCGCGATGACAATAGGCAAACAAATGCAATTCTTCGGCGCACGCTGCAATTTGCCAAAACTGCTTCTACTCGCCATAAACCAAGGCAGAGACGAATTCGACGGAGATTTGATAATTGAAAACGTACCAAAACTGAAACATCAGAAACCTCTTGATTATCGCGAAGTAAAAAAAGAGTTTTTTCACCTAATGGATTGGCTATGCAAAAAATATGTAGAGACGATGAACATAATTCATTACTCTCACGACAAGTACAATTACGAAGCTGCCGAGATGGCACTGCATGACTTGAAGGTACACAGATTCATGGCATTCGGTGTCGCCGGAATTTCGATCGTAATCGACAGTTTATCCGCAATAAAAAACGCAAAAGTTTATCCGATCCGCGACAAACAAGGAGTAGCAAAAGACTTCGAAATAATCGGTGAATACCCCGCCTTCGGGAACGATATCCAGCAAGTTGATAAAATCGGAGAAGAGGTCGTCAGCCATTTTATAAAATGCCTCCGAAAATATCCTGCATATAGAAAAGCCGAACATACCCTTTCACTACTCACAATCACTGCAAATGTTGTTTATGGACATCATACAGGCGCAACTCCGGACGGTCGCAAATCGGGCGAACCTTTCGCTCCTGGAGCAAACCCAATGCACAACCGCGATAAATCCGGCGCGCTCGCATCTCTTAACTCGGTAGCAAAATTCAATTACGCGGATTGCCGAGACGGTATTTCAAACACGTTCTCAATCACTCCTTCAACACTCGGCAAGAGCGACGAACAACGCACGGGAAATCTACGAGGAATGCTGGACGGATATTTCGAGAAAAAAGGCTTCCACCTAAATGTAAATGTACTAGATAAAGAAACGCTGAAAGATGCAATGAAACACCCTGAAAAATATCCGCAACTGACAATTCGCGTTTCCGGATACGCCGTAAATTTCATTAAGCTTACGCGCGAACAACAGGAAGAAGTGATCTCCAGAACATTTCATAAGAACTTTTAACTTATGAAAAAAAACAAACTGCCATCTACAAACTGCCATCTGCAATCTGCAACCCGCAATCTGCAATCTAAAAAAGGTAAAATCCACTCCTTCGAAACCTTCGGAACCCTAGACGGACCGGGAATCAGATTCGTCGCATTCCTAGAAGGCTGCCCGCTACGATGCTTGTATTGCCACAACGTCGATATGCTCGACATGAAAGATTACAAGGAAATGACGCCAGAACAACTTTTGCAAAAAATCCTCCCATACAAACCATACTTCAAGTCATCAAACGGAGGCGTAACTCTCTCGGGAGGCGACCCGATAATGCAACCTGATTTTGCAGCCAAATTCTTCACTCTTTGCAAAAAAGAAGGAATCAACACAACAATAGATACTTCATGTTTCACAACACAAGAGAACCTCGACAAACTCTTGCCTGTAACAGATCTATGGATGATAAGTCTGAAGCATTTTAATGAAAAAAAACATCTTAAGCTCACAAGCCAATCAAACAAACAAATCCTAGAAAACATCGCATATCTTAATAAAAAACACGCACCCATAAGATTCCGCTATTTAATATTACCGGGATGGACAGACACATGGCTCAACCTGCGCGCACTCAGGAAATTCCTCAAAACGGTCAAATTTCAAGAAATAGAACTGCTCCCCTACCACACGCACGGAATTTACAAATGGGAAGCCCTCGGTCTCCCCTACAAGCTGAAAGGTGTAAAACCACCATCAGAAAACTCCATACAGAAGATCAAGAAAATGCTGGAGAAAGAGGGATATAATGTAATTTGCTAGGCAATAACTGCGCCTTTTTGGAAACAACATACGCTTGCAATAACAACAAGCGTCCTATTAAAATCCACCCCCTACTCAAAAACCACTACCATGGGGGATACACCAGCTGAAATAACAGGAGAACAAGTCCAGTTAATTGAACCTCAGCCAGAACAACAAGATCATTGGGGAAACATCAGAAGAATTGTAAAAGACGAGATCCCAGGATTAAAAGTGTCCGGAGAAATTTTACAGGACGACGGAGGAAACAGAATAGAAACGGAATGCATAGTCACAGCCAATAGCGCTTCCGACATAGAAAAAATCGCGCAAATAGCTATAAAAGAAGGCTATGGAGTAATGGCGATAGGAACAAGAACCAGCGCGGTAAATGTTTTTGAAGCGAATGGCCGAGCGGCTTTGTATAACATGAAAGGATTTATAGGCATACAAATTGAGAATGGATTAAGTAATAAACCAACACTTGAACAGCGAATGTCGGGACAAGAAACTGCCGAAGGCGATAAAACAATACTGACAGATGAAGAAGGCAACCGATTCGAAATAATAACAGCCCTAGAAGGAAAACTAGAAATATGGAAAAGCGAAAATGATGAAATCCCACACGGAATAAGAGGATGGGCAGGCCTCACCCCTAAACAAGTTGATGACGCACTCAAAACCGAACTTGGATTGGGCTTCACAACGGGCCTCGACTTAACGACCGCAAATCAAGCACAACTCGGAGGAGCCGTATGTACCGGATCTCAAGGACCGGCAAGACAAAGCGCAAGACGCAATATAAGAGAAATGAGAATAATAAACGCAAAAGGAGAACAACGGTTGCTTGGACGAACAGAGGCACAGAAACATATCGGACTGAACGGAATGGCGGGAATAGCCGCGGAAATAACACTGGACATCATAGAAGAACCGAAAAATGAATTCGGGATATTTATACCTATACCGGGACAACAGAGAGAAAGCCTGACAAAAATTTATCCTAAGATCATGGCGGCGTTGGCAAGATTTACCGAACCGAAAAAACAAGGCAGAAAAATCGTTCCCGCTCACGGATCCATGCTGATCAAAGGCATAGAAATCGCAACTCTTGCCGAACTGGAAGCAAGCAACCATCACATGACAGGAGCAGCTAAAGGGAAAAACGACGGAATAGTACGACAAATGTCAGGGTCGCAACCAAACTCGCCTACAAGATGCGAAACCGGACTTATGATAAACGGCGTATCGGACTTGGATCAAGAAACTCTGCAAACAATGCTTTATGCATGCGTGAATGAGGATGATTCCTATCTGGCAGAAGGACAAACACAAGATCCGTTTTTCACAACGCTTTCTCAATTAAGAACTGCCGGCAACATACACGTAACAGATACAAGCGTCGAAGGATATGGCGCATTGGGCGCAAACGAAAAAATCGACGGGATCGGAATATTCAGAACAATCAGAGAGAGTATTCCTGAAACCGCACGCGCATCAAAAACCAGAGGATTCACAACCTCAACAGATATCAATTGTCGAGTTACAGCAAGGAAAAAACCTGAAAAGGAAAAAGCATATCAGGCAATATGGGAAACATATTGGAGATATATAGAAGACATGCGCAATGCGGGATTCAGAGTCTATGTATACGGCCACACGCTATCCGGAAATATCGATCCGGAGGAACAAAGCGGAGGAGTGGATCCGCACATTCGCGCCACATATGAATACAAGCCTACCGGAAACGAGGCGGATCCGGAAAAACAAGAAAAAGCTATAGAAAAATATCTATACATGGAAAAGCGCAAAGCTCAATTGTACAAAGAACTTACGGCGCTTAACGGAGAAATGGGCATAATTATAGAGGCGGGAGAAAAAGGTATAGTAACCAGCCAAGACCATGTAAGATTTTTGGAAGACGGAAATCCGGAAGAAACCGAAGCGTTATGGCATACGCTCGATGAACATGGCGGAAGACTGATGGGCGCAAGAGCCAAGATAAAACTACATTCCCATCCGCCAAGATTGAAAGACGGACTACTCAAATATTTCACGCCGAATCCGGACACAGAAGCGGATAAACCTTTGCTTGAAAGACTGAATAAATCAATCCTACTCTGGTGCCAAAATTCACATAGAGGACCTGAAGGCAACAAGGTTCTTTCCGAAACATTAAGACTTATCAGAGAATGGCTTGGACTCGCACCTCAAGAAAGAGTTTTCTATGCCGAATCGGCGGAAGCGGCGGTTAATGTGGCGGTGAGAAATCTTGTCGATATAAAAGGTAAGAAAAAATGGCTGGATCTCAGAAACCAAACGGTAGATCAAAGCACACAGTTAAGAGATGTAACAGCAGTAATCGTATCAGATCCGGCATTACTCGATAATCCACGACTTAGAAATAAGAAAAAAATACTTTTTTTGGACAGTACAGATCCTGTCGATGAAACAACTCGAAAAAAAGCTGATGTCGTAATATATTCTGCCGAGAAATTCGGAGCAGGAGCCGACATGGGAATCATCATAACGAATACAGATACGGTAAAACATTCCGCAGAGATAGAGAAGTCCGGCAACAACACAGGATACGCACACTCTTTCACAGCGATGAATGAACATCCGCACGAAACTATCGAAACTCCAAAAATGCAAGTGATAGCGGAAGTTGGATGTCTGCTATCAGAGAAAATGGGATACGAACCGATGGAAGGACGTGTCGAATCGGCGCGCGAAAGAATAGCCACACAGGCAAAACGCAGATCGCTAAATCCGGGGCCATCTCAAATAAATCCAGCCATAACAGATAGCGAACCAACTCTGGAAATCCCAATAGCGGATATCGAGGAAAAGCTCAGAACATTCTTAGGCGTACCGACAGATTATCAAATCTTCTTCGGAGGATCCGCCACGAAAGCAATGGAGCAAATAGCGGAAAGCTTGGATTTGGACGGAGCCGTATGCGTATCAAAAGGATCTTTCGGAGACCGCCAAGCATCAGTTGTAAATAAATTTCAGAGACCAAACAGAGGCAGACGCGGACCACTACTATCGAAAAAAATAGAAATTCCATGGTCAAAAGGAGAAAACAGTCGAATGGATGCAACAATTGCGAATATACATGGCCAAATACCTTCGTATGCTCTTGCAAAACGCGAAATTAAAAATCCTCGAGAAGCCGTTTTTACGACAGGACATGAAACATCAACGGGGGTTACTTTGGACACAAACGCACTTCATCAACAACTGGACAAACGATTCCTGCGAGTTGTTGACGGAACATCTGAAATAGGAGGAGTGAGAAGGGATTTTCTAGACGCTCATGGCGATCCTGCAATAGATGTATATTTCGGATCTGTGCAGAAGTTTTTCGGACTTCCTTCCGGCCTAAGCATAATGATCGTATCTCCACGCGCAATGGAAGCGGCCAGACAAGCGGAAAAAGAACGGACCACTCAAGAAAACGAATTATGTTACCGCACATTCCCCCAAATGGAACGAGAAAAAGCGGAAGGCAAACATCATAATGAAAGAGGAATTAGGCAGCTCGGGATGGCTGTTGATAGTTTCATGGCAAGAGGAGGCATAGATACAATAGTCGCAGAAACAATAGAGAAAATGCACATTATCGATGACATACTCGGACGCAATAAACACGTTGCACAAGTTGTAGAGGATGCACGAGACAAGTCGGAAGTGATGGCTCATATCACAGCTATAGATGTAGATATCAAACATTTGAGAGAAAGACTTGGCAGAATCGGCATAGATATCGGCGAAGGATACGGTCCTATGAAATCAACAACCCTGAGAATGTTCTTAACTCCAAACATTTCGACAGCAGAATTCAAGCAAATGATTGAAGAAATCAACAGAACAATAAACCAGTGCATCTTGCCGGATGGAGCCATTAGACCAAACTGGCTGCACAGAGATCATAATAAGGAATGGGAAGAAGCACGATCGGCAAGCTAAATGAAAAACCAAGAAACGCCTGAAAAATACCGTTATAGAAACGAAATAGCTTCGCTTCCTTTTTCAAAAGAACTTTGCTAAATTGAGAATAAATTAAAACTAAAACAAAAATCCCCATGCTCAAACTTATTCCCGACCGAATCGAGATAAGATCTGGCAAGCAATTTATTGTACTTCTCAACAATCGCACTGCTCATATGCTCGATCTCCACATCGGTGATCGCGTAAAAGTGAAAAACGGGAAATATGAAATGACAGCAATCCTTCAAATTTCGGAAGAAGGATTTCTCGACGAACACATAGGTCTTTATATGGAAGCATGGAAACAAGTTCATGCGCGCCGTGGGCAGAGACTCCACATCAGCCTATGCGACAAACCTGCTTCAACCATATACATAAAAGAAAAACTTCAAGGCAAAAGATTAAGCGCTGATAAAATAGATGAAATAATAAAAGACATCGTCGCAGACGACTTGAGCGATATCGAAATGACATATTTCGTTTCGGGATGCTACATCCACGGACTCGACAATATGGAAACGGCCGAACTCACAAAAGCAATTGTGAAACACGGTTCTCATCTCAATTTCGGAGACAGACTCGTCGTAGATAAACACTGCATCGGAGGAGTTCCGGGAAACAGAACAACCATGATCGTCGTACCGATTGTCACATCAACCGGCTTATTGATGCCCAAGACTTCATCACGCGCAATCACAAGTCCGGCCGGCACAGCAGACACAATGGAAGTTATCGCGAATGTTATAAATGACGCAGGGAAATTACAGAAAATCGCTGAAAAAGTCGGCGGATTCATAACATGGGGCGGAGGAGTTGATTTGGCCGCTGCAGATGATCACATGATAAGAGTTCGCAATCCCCTATCACTCGATCCGGAAGGAATGTTGCTGGCATCAATTATGGCCAAGAAACATTCAGTCGGTGCCAAACGTTGCCTTATCGACATACCGGTCGGCCCTCAAGTAAAAATCAAAGATCTCAAACACGCCAAGCATTTACGAGATAGATTTATTCAAATAGGAAAACTGCTCGGTATAAAAGTGAAAGTAGTGTTCTCTGACGGATCACAACCTATAGGAAACGGCATCGGACCATTGTTGGAAGCACAAGATGTTATGAAAGTTTTGAAATGCGAACCTGATGCACCGCAAGACTTGCGCGAGAAAGCGCTTTATATGGCAGGCGTACTTCTTGAACTTGGAGGAAAAGCACTTCCGGGATTCGGATATAGAAAAGCTCGCAAGATTCTTGAAAAAGGAATCGCACTGGAACAAATGGAAAAAATTATCGACGCCCAAGGAAGAAAGAAGCTACCACCAAACGCCAAACTTATTTACAAAGTAAAAACCGGCAAAGAAGGAAAAGTTTCCCATATCGACAATGCAGTCATCGCAAGACTTGCAAGAATCGCAGGCGCACCACTCGACGCGGCCGGAGGAATTTTATTAAGGAAAAAATTAAACGATAAAGTCGCTCGCGGCGAAACTATTTACGAAATCCACTGCGACAACGAAGACAGAATGAATTTGGCAAAAGAAATCTCTCGAAAAAATAACGGATACACAATCCGAGAGAAATAATCAATCCTTCCCCACGGTTACAAGTTATAAGTTACCAGCTACAAACTTCCCCCATGTCCATCTCTCAAGTCGCAAAAGATATCAAATCTCTCAAAATTCAAGGCGCAACACAAATCGCAGTCGCAGCGGTGCTGGCAATTGCGGCTGAAATCAAGAAAAATCCGACAAAAAAATCTCTGCAAGCATCTGCGAAAAAACTTATCCTCGCGCGCGAAACCGAGCCGGCTTTGCGCAACGCCGTAAACTACTGCGTCGCAAATTTTCAAAAAGATCCGCTCATAGCAAAAAAAGCTATAGAGCACTTCGAATTCGCACGAGAAAAGATAATCGAAATCGGCGCATCAAGAATAAAAAACGGAATGACGATTTTCACGCACTGCCACTCTTCAACAGTTGAGAAGATAATAATAAAAGCCCACAAACAAGGTAAGCGCGTTCGCGTACACAACACAGAAACACGCCCAAAATTCCAAGGACGCCTTACGGCTGCGGCAATCGCAAAGGCCGGAATCCCCATCGACCATTTCGTAGACTCTGCGGCAATTGAAGCGATGAGAGGATGCGACATGTTTTTATTCGGATGCGACGCAATAACTTCCGACGGAAGAATCATAAATAAAATCGGTACAGCCTTAATGCTCGAAGTAGCCGATAAATACGGAATACCGCGCTATTCATGCACGGACTCATGGAAATTCGACCCAGAAACGATGAAAGGCAAAGACGAAACCATCGAAGAACGAAATGCAAAAGAGGTATGGGATCGCGCACCAAAAGGAGTAAAAATTCACAATCCAGCTTTTGAAGTATGCAGCCCAGACAAGATCACGGGAGTCATTTCCGAACTTGGAATACTTAAACCCGAGGCTTTGATTTCCGAAATAAAATCCGCCTACCCTTGGCTAATTTCCTAAACCCCCTCCCCATCTGCTGTCTGTGTCTTGTGTCTTGCTCCTTGTGTCTTACCCCCTCCCCCCATGCGCGCTCACAAACGCAAAACAAAAAACTACATCGAAGAAAACGCACTTACCAAAAAAGATAGGGAAATTTTAAAAAAACTGATCAAGCTTCAAAGCAAATCAACCTGCCTACGCGCAAAAGTCGGCTCAATCGTAACAGATAAAAAAGGTGAGATTATCGCCCAAGCGACAAACTCTTTCCATTCGATTTACGATTGCCGAAAAATCGGTTGCATAAGGGATATAAGACATGTCCCATCGGGAACTCGCCGCGAAATCTGCTACGGGCTTTGCGCTGAACAATATGCATTTGCCAAAATGGCATGCGAAGGAAAATCTTGCCGCGGCGGCTCGATTTACGTCACATCTCATCCATGCAGAATTTGCGAATCGATGATCGCGGAAAGCGGAATCAAGCGCGTAATTTTCTTAAAAGGCTACCCCGACATCATACCGGAATACGACATACTGCCGGACTATGGTATCGAAGTGATACACGCACGTGAATTCGGAGACGAGAAACCGCATACGATATAGAAAAAGGCTCACAGCACATGAGCCATAAGCCTTTTTCGAATACTGCAGAATTCCATTAGAAATTATTAACCATCAGCCCATCGACAATCACGCTTGATCCGTAAGTCGCCTCAACGGCAAAAGCAATATAGTCCATAGCCGTCCATGTTGGCGTACCCCTGACCGTAAAATCAACTGTCGGTATCGAATAATAATGCCAATCGTTATCTGTCGGCAAAGTAATGAAATAATAAATGTCAGATCCGGACCCGCTGGTATCCCCTATGACTATCTTGAAAGAATCCAAGAGGGTATAATCGTCGGTTTTAAAGAAAAACCCTATATTACCATCGATCGGAGTTCCGGAAGTAGCACCAACATACGAAGAAACATCAAACGGACCTCCGTATACACCGGAAGATGGAGATTGCCACCAAGAAGAACTGCTTGAAGAAGCCGTATCCCAAGAGAACATGGCAGCTGCAACTCCTTGCATATAATCCATTACACTGCTTGAAGGTGTTAATCCGTAACCACCAGATGGATAATAAGTACCAACGCTCGAATATTCGAACTCATCTAAATACATGTAATCGACCGAATCATCACTGTTTGGAGACGTACCGTAATATTCAACTTCATTACCATCACTCAGTCCATCGGAATCCGTATCAGAAGAACACGGATCAGTACCATAAGTATACTCTTCAAGATTCGTCAAACTATCCGAATCATAATCCGTAGATGCATCTGGAACAGATGAATCTACGCATGAATAAGCATCCTCCCAAGCATCAATCATTCCGTCGGAATCGGAATCCGTCAAAGGATAATCCAATGAATCCAAAGGATCCGTACCGGCTGAAATTTCAACTCCATCGCTATAAGAATCGCCATCCGTATCTGAAGCCGTAGGATCGGTTCCATAAGAATAAATTTCACTATAATCATCAATACCATCGGAATCGGTATCACTATCGGCAGGATCGGTAACATATCCACTGGTACCGGAAACCTCGTCACCATCACCAAGCAAATCATCATCGCTATCCGAATCATTCAAATCAGTTCCGTAAGTAGCTTCTTCAACGTCATTAAGACCATCACCATCAGTATCATCTATACATCCATCCAAATCGCTATCATAACCAGTCGCATCTTCGCCAACACATAAATCATGAGAGCTATCACCTACTCCATCGGAATCGCTATCAGCCCACTCGGTTGCATCTGACGGGAACGCGTCGGCATAATTATCACCATACCCATCACCGTCGCTATCAGACCACTCACTCGAATCTGTAGGGAATGCATCAACATCATCTTTATATCCATCAGAATCGCTATCATCTATACAACCATCCAAATCACTATCATAACCACTCGCATCCTCGCTTGGACACAAATCAGAAGAATCCGGAACCCCATCATAATCACTATCAGGTTCGAGCGGATAATCAGATGAATCAGTAGGGCTTGTGCCATAAATAACTTCAGCATAATCACTATACGAATCCCCATCCGTATCACTATCGAGAGGATCTGTATAATATGTATCAACCTCTTCGCCATCGCTCAATCCATCGTCATCTGTATCTGTATCCCACGGATCGGTCCCCTCGGAAATAACCTCTTCGTAATCATTAAGTCCATCATCATCGGAATCTGAATCCGCAGGATCGGTTTCATAGGTATTAACTTCATCCCAATCGGACAGTCCATCGGAATCGGTATCCAAAGTATCGGGAGTACTTGAGGAATCAAGAGGATCGGAACCGTAAGAAGCTTCAACACCATCGGCATATGTATCCGCATCCGAATCCGCAGAAGAAGGATCGGTACCATAAACCAAAACCTCAGAACCATCGGCCAAACCGTCATCATCGCTATCCAAATCATTTGGATCGGTATCCTCCTCGTATTCTTGAAGATTTGTTAATCCATCCGCGTCATTATCATCTCCAGCATCAGTCGGATCGGTTGGATCAAGTCCATTATAAGTCTCCCAGTCATCATCCATACCATCAGAATCATCATCATTATCAGACTCGGTAGGATCGGTATTGTAAACATGAACCTCGTCTCCGTCGGTAAAGGAATCCCCATCCGTATCGATATCAGTCAAATCCGTACCCCACGCAGTCTCCGCCTCATCCCACAAACCATCCAAGTCACTATCAAAAGTCAAAGCAAATTCATAAGCACCCATATCTATATTACCACCGGAAATTCTCGCATTACCGGCAAGGTCTGTCGTAGGTATGCCGGAATAAGAACTTTCACCATTATCAACAGCAAAAGAGTTAGCCAACAACGAGTAGTCTCCATACGCCGGATATTTATAGGTTTGCCCCAAGAAATCCATCTTATTGTTACCGATATACCCCAAACCGTCCAGATAGTCCTCAACATCTGAGAACGAATAATAAGAATAGTTCGCAGAATCCGTATAAATATCGGCGGAACCAGTATATTCGGTCAAAACCATTTCAGTAGAATCGGCAATTTGATACAAACCATTAAGTGGGAAAAAAGAATTCAAATGAGATACCAGCATATTGGCAACTGCATCGGCGGCAAGAGAGAATATATTATTATAAGCATACAAATAGTAACCACCAGAATTATCAAAAACTATATCGTAATTATTACCATCGAAACTGTTATTGTATAAGAAGGCATCACCGGTAACATCGATTATTTCATATGCAACCTCGCTATTGGTAATAAGATTTTGATAAGCCTGATAAACATAACTGTCTTTAGAAGAGAATCCGATTCTCGCAGAAGATATATTATTATTCGAAAACTTCTCTACAGAAGACTGATCGAAACTAAACGCAACATCATTCGATGATGCGTAATTGGAATCAATATCATGCATAGTCATTCCGCTACCATCAAACCCGAGTGCCGTATTGAAAAACATATTATTGTTGAACGAATCCACCTCATAATTAGAGGCTAAAACTCCCCATCCGGATCCTTCAAAAACATTATTGGAAAAAGCCTCCGCAACTTGCATGGCCGCAGAAGAAATCAAAACAGAAACATCGATATTATTCTGGAAGTAGTTATCGGAAATGCTTCTCAAATCAAAATCCGTCCAAACAGCAATAGGCGTTCCAAAGAAGTTATTATGATCGATATCTATATACGTCGAGCTTCCACCAAGGGCATATATATCAACACTCGACGACTTGAACGAATTATCATGGATATTTATATCAGCGTTGTTCACCAAACTTATAGTCTTGGCGAAAACCGGCATATAAGTGGTGAGATCATAAAAAGTATTATAACTGTAATCACCGCCAACGGCAGCGTCCTCAAGAACAATGGCGGAAGTATCAGTCGCCCACCCGTCCATAGTGCCGTTAAACAAGCCATTCCAAGTCATCGTGCCAAAATTGCCACCATTGAAATATGCAAAAGTCTTAACGCCATTTTCAGGGTTAAGATTGGTAATTAAGTTTCTGCTTATATCACCAATATTGGAATCATAAACAGCAACACCTACTTCGGTATCTAGACTACCTGCAATAAAATAATTATCGACTATGGATCCTACCTCACTCAAAATACCGGGTTTCCCACTTTCACCCGTCTCATACCCTGCTTCAAAATTGGACTTATTATCTTCAACAACAATTCCATACTTATCATAACTGAAATTATTAGCCCCTATGCTACCAACAGTCGAACCGTCATAAACCCACACTCCCCTTTCAAGTCCACCGAATGAAGATGTGGAAACTTCACCCAAATTGCTATCATCGGAAACAATAATTCCGCTAGTATCATTAACCCATGTAAAAGATACTCCTCCGGGAGTATCATCAACTTCCGTATTCAAGATTTTATCAACGGACGAAGCGGATTTTATGTTTATACCCGTCACAACATCATTATATTTATCACTAACAATCTCTGTTATTGTTGAACTGTTCGAAACAGATGTCCCGATTTTCAACCCTGTATGAATATTCTCAAGAATCTGCGTAACACTACTTGAATTGATCAAAATTCCGGTATCATCCTGAGCAAAACCGGTACGAGCTTGTATCTTATTCCCCCAGATGGAATCAGCCTCGGAATCAATGAAATAAAGCTGGATGCCCGACTTCAAATCGGAAGATGTAAAAATATTATCAACAACGCCCACAACATCACTGCCTGCTGAAAAATATGCACCATATCTGCAGCTGTTGAAATCGTTGAAAGATACCGAATCAATCGTGCTGGATTCCGAATAGATCCCAATATAAGGAGAGGCTGTCGTAGAATAATAACAGAAATTATTTTCGTCTATATTCCCGACATCTGCACTAGTCAATAACAGACCATAGTCCTGAGTAAAACTATTTTCATGTATCGAGGCAACCTCAACGCCAGACTGAATCCACATCCCATAATTTGAATATCCCGACGACAAACCCAAGAAATTATTCCTATAAATATCTCCAACAAAAGCAGCATTGCCAAACCAATCATAGGCAGTAATACCATAATCCATAAAACTGTTGTCACGTATTATGGCAACATTACTTCCTGCAACAGCGATACCGAGCGTTGACTCGAAATAGTTATTATTAATTTCGATACTGCTCGACTGCAGTTTTTGAAGACTAAGACTGGTATCACCATCCGTACCATAATCATAGAATCCGTTATTGGATACCGTAATGGTGACAGGCTCAGCTCTGGTCGAGCTACTGGACAACACAGCAGGATGTATCAAAGCAAGCTGCGAATCGTCTTGAAAAGTATTGCCACTGACAACAACAGTTCTACTTGTATTTGAACCGAGAAGAATACCTGAATAACTGGCGCCCGCTCCTCCTGTAAATGTGAAATTCGAGAAAGTAACTTTATTAAACTCTCCTCCAAAATAAACCGAACTGCTGGTCGTACTACCACACGCCGAACTCGAACCAGTCCACGGCACAACAGTTATATTCATATTTTTCTTAATCCAAGGAGCTCCAAAACCTGTACCGGAAGCCCTACCTGAAGGAGAGCAATAATATATATTCACATCACTATACCCCAAGGCATCAGCTGCATATATGGCTTCTTCAATATTTCCATAAGGCTTTGATGTAGATCCCCACGCCGAACCGGGAAGTAAACCCAATCCTTCTCGAACAGATCCGGCATAGTAAAGAGACTGATCCGTATCTACATACATCACCTTCGTTCCTGTAGCCGCATCAACAATACTTACATTTACGGAAAAGAACATCGCTATCGCTACTATAAGAGCGAAAACCGACTTAATCTGTTTATACATGAGAGAACTTATTAGAAAATAAAAAGGAGTAAACCGTATCACTTTTCTCCAAAAAGTCAATTGCTAATCGGCCCGATAAGTTGCAAAAAGCTATGCCATATATTTTACTCAAGATATCAAATCGTCTTCTTTCAATATAATTAAGAAATGAGATACCCAATAAAACTTTCCCAAAAGGAACGTCTGTTAAAAGCCATTAGGATGCGACGCGATATCGTCGAGATGACTTCGGCGGCAGGCTCCGGCCATCCGGGAGGATCATTGTCTGCAACAGAAATGCTTGTTGTTCTATATAACGAGTTTTTACACCACGATCCGGAAAATACGAAGATGGAAGATCGTGACAGAATGATTTTCTGCAAATGCCACATCACGCCTGCGATTTACTCGATACTCGCACGCACGGGATATTTTGATCCGGCGATGCTTATGACTTTCAGGAAACTCGGATCTGAACTGCAAGGACACCCATCACGTTTCTATCCGAAAGGCCTTGAAATGTCGGGGGGCTCTTTGGGTCAAAATCTCTCAATTACAACAGGAGTAGCGTTAGGTCTTAAGGCGCAAGGCAAACCTAACCGTGTTTATGGACTTTCAAGCGAAGGAGATTTGCAAGAAGGACAGAGCTGGGAAGCGATTATGTGCGCAGCCCATTATAAACTCGACAACCTCATACTTTTCGTCGATTACAATAAGCTTCAAATAGATGGAAATGTCGAAGATGTTATGGGTATCCATCCTCTGGACGAGAAATTCAAAAGTTTCAACTGGAATGTTCTTGTAATAGATGGACATGATTTCGACCAAATACATGAAGCGATTGAAAAAGCCTTAACGCTAAAAGGTCGTCCAACCGTAATTATCGGCCACACCACCAAAGGGAAAGGAATTTCTTTCATGGAAAACCAAGCCGGCTGGCACGGAAAAGTCGCAAACAAAGATGAATTGGCTCTGGCTCTGAAAGAGCTCGACGAACAGGAAGCAAAAGTAAATCTTCTATAAGTTACCAGTTACTAACTACTAGCTACATGCGCGAAATGTTACTCACAAGACAGGGATTCGCAGACGCACTGATAGAACTCGGTACAAACGATCCAAGAATCGTAGTGCTTGACGCGGACTTGGCGAAATCAACACTCACCTGCCAATTCAAAGATAAATTTCCAAAAAGATTTTTCGATATAGGCATCGCCGAACAAAACATGATAAATGTTGCCGGAGGCATGTCGTTAACAGGTCTAATACCGTTTGTTTCCACTTACGGAGTTTTCTTGTCGGGAAGAGCATGGGAACAAATCAGAACCTCGATTTGCTACGGAAACCTTAATGTTAAATTCGGAGGCGCACACGGAGGAATTTCAGTGGGACCTGACGGGGCAACCCACCAAGCATTGGAAGAAATAACAATCATGCGAGTTCTTCCAAATATGACAGTTATCGTGCCTACGGATTATTATGAAACAAAAAAAGCGATTTTGGCGGCGGCAAAAATAAACGGACCGGTTTACGTCAGATTCGGCCGTGAAAAAGTACCGGTTGTAACAAGCGCAGACGCTCCTTTTGAAGTCGGAAAAGCGATAACCATGAAAGAGGGAAAAGATGTGTCGATCATCGCCTGCGGCGTAATGGTCGCGGAAAGTCTGGATGCGGCGGAAGCGCTGGCGCAAAAAGGGATTTCAGCGGAAGTAATCAATCTTCACACAATCAAACCTATTGATAAAGACGCAATTATCGCATCTGCGACGAAAACAGGCTGCGTTGTAACGGCGGAAGAACATCAGCTCGCAGGAGGATTCGGAAGCGCAGTTGCGGAAGTGCTCGTACAAAACAAACCCGTTCCAATGGAAATGGTCGGAATCCATGATACGTTCGGCGAATCCGGCCAACCTGAAGAACTTATGAAAAAATACGGAATCACTTCGAAAGAAATTTTTGAACAAGCGCTGAAAGTCATAAGTCGTAAGTCATAAGTCATACTACGTCACTATGTCACTTCTTCTACTTCTTCTACTTCTTTAACTTCTTCATAACATGAAACCTTTCTCCAAACGTATGCCTCGCCTCGGTACCGAAAACGCATTTTCCGTCATCGGAAAAGCCAAGAAATTTGAACGTGAGGTACTTGAACCGCAAGGCAAGAAATTAGTCTATTTACAGATTGGCGAACCGGGATTCAATGCGCCTGCAAACGTGAATGAAGCGGCAATCAATGCATTGAAAAATAACGAAACTCATTACACACCAACACCGGGACTTCCTAAATTAAGAGAAGTCGTAGCGCAATCGACAAGCAAATACACAGGCGTTGATTACAAAATGGAAGATGTTGTCATCGTATCAGGCGGCAAGCCGACAATGTTCTACATGATTAACGCACTTATAGACGAAGGAGATGAAGTGATAGTGCCAAATCCGGGATATCCGATTTACGGTTCGGTAACGGAATACTTGGGAGGAAAAGTTGTACCAATCCAGCTTAAAGAAGAAAACAATTTCAATTTCAGTGCAGAAGAACTCGCAACAAAAGTAACACCTAGAACAAAACTTATAATAATCAACTCTCCTCAAAATCCAACAGGAGGAGTTTTCACTCGCGACCTTCTCGAGAAGATAGCCAAAATAGCCGTAGAAAATGATCTCTGGGTTCTCTCTGATGAAATTTACAACGAAATGGTCCACGAAGGAGAACACGTTTCAATAGCAAGCATGCCGGGAATGGCGGAAAGAACAGTAATCCTTAACGGATGCTCTAAGACTTACGCAATGACAGGTTACAGAGTCGGCTGGGGAGTTACAAAAAATGTAGAAATGGCTCATGCTCTCGAACAATTGGCATGCAACGACACATCTTGCGTCAATACATCCGCTCAATTCGCAGCAATCGAAGCTGTTGCAGGTCCTCAAGAGGAAGTCAAAAAAATGCTCACGGAATACAAAGTAAGAAGAGATTTGATGGTAAGATTGGTAAACGAAATTCCGGGAATGAAATGCCATTCGCCAAAAGGTGCATTCTACTTAATGGTAAATGTCCGCCAAATAATGGATAAGCTCGGAATAACTGCGGCGGAACTTTGCGATCGCATAATGAAAGAGGCTAACGTATTAATCCTTCCGGGAACCGTATTCGGTCTATTCGGAGACGATTTCGTCAGATTCTCTTATGTCTCAACGCAAGAAATGATTCAAGAAGGTCTTAAGAGAATCAAGGAATACTTAACAAAAGCAATGGCATAACAACTATGTCACTTCACCAACTTCCCCTACTTCTTTAACTTTTCCAAATGAATATCTACGTAACTCGTCGCATTCCGGAAACAGGTCTGAAAATGATCGAGGAAAAATTCGGAAAATTCGAAATGAACCCTGACGACAGAGTGCTAACTCGCGAAGAATTACTTGAAAAAGTAAAAGGCCGCGACGCAGTATTGTGTCTACTAACAGATACAATTGACGACGCCGTAATGGAAGCTGCAGGACCGCAATGCAAGATTTTCTCCAACTATGCAGTAGGCTTCAACAACATCGATGTAACGGCGGCAAGCAAGAGAAAAGTAATGATCACCAACACTCCGGGTGTACTTACGGACACAACGGCAGATATGGCAATCGCACTTATGTTCGGAGTCGCTCGCAGAATGGCGGAAAGCGATGTTTACATGAGATCCGGCAAGTTCCAAGGATGGGGCCCGATGCTTCTTCTCGGAAAAGAAATGACAGGAAAGACGCTCGGAATCATCGGAGCGGGAAGAATCGGCGACAACGTTGCAACAAAAATGGCAAAAGGATTCGGCATGAAAATTCTATACACAGACCTAAATGGAAACGAACATATGGAAAAAGAATTGGGAGCAAAAAAAGTCGATATGCAAACACTCTGCAAAGAAAGCGATTACATCTCAATTCATGTAAATTATTGCAAAGAAACGCACCACCTTATAAACGAAGAGGTTTTGAGTTGGATGCATAAAGGCACAATCTTGATAAACACTGCTCGCGGACCTGTTATAGACGAAGAAGCTCTCGTAAAAGCTCTCAAGTCGAACCAAATCTTCGGCGCAGGACTCGATGTGTTCGAACTGGAACCAAAGATGAAAGAAGGCTTGGCGGAATGTCTTAACACCGTCATCGCACCTCACCTTGGCTCTGCAACAATCGACACAAGAGACAAGATGGGAATTATAGCGGCGCAGAATTTGATTGACGCGCTATCGGGTAAAATGCCAGAATTCCTTGTGAATAAGGAAGCTTTCTAATGAACAAAGAAGAACTTCTTAAAAACCTCCCAATACGCGAAGCAAAAGAACGCGCCATTCTTCTTGATATAGCGGAAAAAACTCTCGAAGCGATCAATCCATACGCTCTTGTATTGAACGAGTTAAAAAAACTAGACTCATCCAAATACGAACACATTTTCATAATCGGAACCGGCAAAGGAGCCTCAAAGATGGCGGAAGCGGCGGAAAAAAATTTCGGCAAAAAAATAACAGAAGGATTTATTACGATACCTCAAAACGAACCTTCACCAAACCTCAAACGAATAAAATATATAAACGCCAGCCACCCACTCCCAAATCAAAACGGAGTAAGAGGCGCAAAAGAAATACTGCGAATAGCTCACCTAGCCGGCGAAAAAGATCTCGTCATAACGCTGATCTCCG
>Ga0156520_126_pt1 | contig 15392 bp, 17 predicted proteins | sample RifOxyB3_FD_111915 | JGI IMG/M metagenome (GOLD analysis project Ga0156520, IMG submission 111915) | Candidatus Peregrinibacteria bacterium RIFOXYB12_FULL_41_12
AATCCCTCGCGCGACTTATCAGCAAGAATCCGGGATCGGAAATCCCCGGAGTCCCAGCGTCAGTTATAAGCGCAAGATTTTCACCTTTTTGGAGCCTCGCAATAAGAGACTCCAGCTTGCCCGAACCGGAATGCGCATGAAAACTGTCGAGCGGCTTGTTAATCTCATATTTGTCGAGAAGTATTCGCGAATGACGCGTGTCTTCAGCCACTATAAGGTCAACTGTTTTAAGCGTTTCTATTGCACGAAGGGTAATGTCGCCGAGATTGCCGATAGGTGTTGCAACTGTATATAAAGTCATTTTTTGATTGTTATATTTGGTGCGCGCAAATAAAGTGGCATCACTATATCAGTTTTTTTCAGCTGGTCGAAATCTTGAGAAAGCAATGCCTCGCCGAAACTCAATAAGTTCACGCATTTAATTTCAGCGGGTTGTTTTTTGAGATCGCATGCATACAAAAATCCATCTTCGAGGTGTTCATCAAGCGTGCCAATTTTCGGATCCAGCGCATGGGAAGCGTTAGCGCTCACTTGCGCAATATTATCAAGTCGTTTTGCATTAGCAAAACTCATATTCGAAGGGAATTTTCGAGAAAATTTACTCTCGCCTCCGCCTTCCAACAGAGCAATAAGCGGTTTTGCGGTCGCAGCTTTTAATTTCATCATCTCAAAAGTATCCATCTCATAAACCGGAACCTTAAGCGCGTAAGCGAGTGTGTTCACAATCGTGATTCCTATTCGCAGAGCCGTGAAATGACCGGGGCCTTTTACGATAAAAAGTGCGGTGATATCCTTGAAAGAAAGTCCGAGCTCGGTAAGTGTGTCGCGCAAATATGGAAGAATGCGATCGCTCTCATTCGATTCGGCCGGCCAGCTGTCTTCGCGCAAAATATGACGCCCATCCAATATGGCGATTTCGGTATTCTGAGTGGCTGTATTTAGTGCAAGAAGAATTCCCATCGCGTAAATTATACTTTTAACGATGCAGGTTCGCAACGGATTTGCCCCGAGATGACATTTTATATAACCACGTCAAAAACATGTTTGTTGTGAAAACAATTCGTGTATTATTTTCTCCTCGGGGAGAAATCGAGTTCCGCTTGTCATTCAGTCGAGACATGATGTATAATACTATCGATAGCACTATTAAAAATACTATGAATAATTTCGTTACAGCCAATGATCTCAAGACAAAAGGCGTTTCCGCAATAGAGCCGTTCGCGAAAAAAGGGCTTGAAACAGTTATAACGGTCAGAGGGGTGGATACATATGTCGTTTTAACGACTCAGGCTTTCAATCACTTACGCGAATGCGAATTAACGGCGGCTCTAATCGAATCGGAACGAGATATGAAAAAGGGGAAATACCATAAGGGTTCTGTTGAAGAGCATCTAAAACGAATTACGAATGGCTAAATTAATATTTACAGAGAGTTACGAGCGTCGCGCCAGAAAATTTATAAAAAAACATCCCGAATTGATCGAGCATTACGGCAAAGTTTTGCGCCTTCTTGAATTAAACCCGAATCATCCATCGTTAAGATTGCATAAATTAAAAGGACGCCTCTCTTCGTTAAGTAGCGTTTCGATCAATTACGCGTACAGAATAACATTAAAATTTCTGATAAAAGACGATACGATTATCCCGATCGATATCGGACAGCATGACGAGGTGTATTAACTCCGTACAGCTTTTTCTCCCCGGGGAGAAAAAGCATTCTCTGCTGTCTGCTCCTTACTACGTCACTCCTCTTACTTCTTCAACTTCTTCCACTTCCCCCTCATCATCTCCGACTTCCTCTTCTCCAAACAAGACAACCAGCTTCTCAGGCTGAAAATCAATTTATCGAGAACCGTCGAGTCATTCCAGTAATCGCTCTTGGCAATCAACTTATTTATCGCACCCAAATACCTGTCGGCAAAACCGCAACCACCGATCGGAGTTATTTCAAATGAGAACGCCACGCCGCACTCCTTATTTTCTACAGGTAATTTTTTCATATGTTTTTTTCGCGCCCGCGCCGCTTGCCGCGCCAACGCAATTTACAAATCATTAATCGATAAAATCTCGACCCCCGTATAGTAATACTCGATGATCTCATCATAAGTTGAACCGTTTTCGGCCGCCGCAGTCGCGCCGCAACCGCTCAAACCAACTCCATGTCCGCTGAACGCCGTAGCCTCACACAACGGATCCGGAACACTCACAAGATAAGGCGTAGTCGTCCATCCCCAAACTTCCTCCGCACTCTTAGTCTTAGTTCCGTCAGTCTCATTGAAATAAGGCGTCTTAATCAATTTTCCTAAATAAGTAACAATCAATCCTTCAGTCGCATCCACAGCCGAACCCATGTTCGGCGAACGTGATTCGTATCCATATCCCAAGTATTTCTGGCACTCTTCAGGATCATCGGTGAGGTCGTAAGGCATACTGGGGAATTTTTCATCCATTCTCACATAATAGAGAGCGTAAGTTCGTGCAATCACAGCCATCGTCTTGAGTTTCTCGGTAGGATCGCTGTTTGATACTTCTGCAACGCCCTTAACATACGACTCAAGCGGCAATTCATTTATCACAGCCATCTCTCCATCAATATCGCGCACTTCAAGCGCACCGCGATATTTATTGTCGTTTAAAGAAGTATTCCAAGAAGGTCGGTTTTCGAAATTATCAATTCGCAAGACCGTACTTGTAGATTGAGGCTTGAAAACCGGATAAGAATCGACAACCCACGCGAAACCGCCGGAAGTAATTTTATAATTGGTTCCATCAAAAGAAACAGTCACGTCATCGCCTCCGTCAAAACTTCTTACCACCTTGTCATCCACATACATATCGAAACTCGAATCGGCGGTGATAACAGGTTCATCCATATCTGTGCTCAAACGAACTCTGACATCAGGTTCCTCGTAATTTGACTCATCGTTATCGACAACCGAGAATTCATAATAGAAATATTTCTGCACCAAATTCGATCCGCTGACACGAGGCTTGATATAAATCTTGTAATCGCCCTCTTCTCCGGGTGCGCTTATCGTGAATTTAATCTTGCCGGTTTCTCCGGGTTCGACAGAGGACTCTGAGAGATAATAATTGCTGACTGTTATACCGACCTGTTTCACGAATCCGACAGTAAGATTGTCATCAGTCCAAGTTTGATATCCGATATTTTCAAGCTGAATCCAAACCTCTTCTTTTTCTCCGGGTTCAAATTCGGTCTTGTCGCTCTTGGAAACGAATTCCGCCTTATTAGATTTGTCATAAGCGAGAATTTCGAAATAACTGTCATCTGTGGCATCAGCCTCGACGACGTCACCAAACACAGGAGTGAAATACGAAGTGTAATATCCGGAAGCGGTAGGTCCCTCTATATTGAAATCAAAAGTCGCAGTTTCCCCCGGAGCAACCTCGGCCTCATTCATGAGTCCGTATTTAGTTTTGTCGAACCCTCCTATAAGCTCGCTCTCCTCACCATCAGGCACGCCCAAGTACAGCGGATAATCTCCGTCATTTCGCCAAGTTATATTCCCGTTGTTTTTAATCTTGATTGAAACCGCAACCTCATGTCCCGTCTCGATTCTGCTGCTGCCGACATCAATATCTACAACTTCATAAGACAAGTCGGGAGCTTCGACATAAACAGGCAGATTTATGTAATTGGAGGTTTTTTTGTATCCGTTAAAAAGGGGAGTGATGTCGAATGAAACGAACCCACCCTGAATATTGGAATTTAATTTTATAGTAAAAGTTCCGGTATTTCCGGGAGCAACAGAAGTTTCATCCAAATAAGCAATACTCTTACTGGAATCTTTATTTAAATCAACAATCAAATCGGCGGAATAATCCGCATTTGCGACCAAATAAGTTTTGCTGTCCCATGTCGCCGTTCCGATATTTTTTAATTTAAAAGTAAACTCTCGCTCATCTTCAGGATCCAAATTGAGCGTTTCCCAATCTCCAACAGCTTCATAAGCGAATTCAGTTGTCGAACCGTAGCTGTAATCTCCTTCGATCGCACTTGCGATGGAAGATCTTATGTAAGGAAGTAATTCATAGACATGCTCTCCGGGACACGCTGTCGCATCCGAATCTTTATGCCCCGAAACATTCTCAAGAATTCTATCTCTGAAAGAAGAAGATCCTTCAACATCGATGTCGAACTCTTCCGCTTGATCTTGAATCAGAGCCATGAGGCTAACAAGAGCATCATAAGATAGTTCGCTCTCCTCATAATTTCCCAAGATGGAAATTCCAATCGACCCGACATTAAATCCTGCAGAATGGCCGCCGACGACACCTTCGCCGCCTGCACGTCCTTCATAAACATTTCCATATTGATCGATAATGTAATTGTAACCGATATCGCCCCAGCCTCTGCTTATGGCGTGGTAATAATAGATTGCGCGAATTGCAGCCTCGGGATCATCAAGATCTGAAGTTGTCGCTGTGTGATGAATTATTATCTTAGTGACATCTTCCGGATATTCTTGAGCCCAAGTAAGACGTTCGCCGTCTTCATACATAGTTGTATCTGCTATTTCCAACTCGTCATCATATAAGCCTCCCCATAATTCCTGTTCGATTGCGGAAGATTTCCCATCATCATCTTCCAGCTCGTCCTCATCTCCATCATAGAAACGGTAATCTTCATCAGCACCCCATTCGGCGCGAGAGATTATATCGATAGACCCATCGGAAAATTCAAGCTTCTGAAGTGCGGTAGGCTCTTCAAAATTATTATCTTCGGTATTAACATATTGAAAACTTACATCTTTTAAATAAGGTGTCTGAGAACTGTCATCAGAATGCATGGAAACCTTATATTGGAATGCCGTCGCAGTATTAGTAACAGCAAAGCTATACCCTTCATAATCTTGACCACCTTCGTTATCAAGCGCTATCCAATCCGTCCATTCGCCCGTATCAACTTCAAGAAATTTTATAAATAAATCTATAGAAGTCGCATCCGGAATCGATTCATCCCACTCTATGGAGACCGCATTAAACGGAAACTCCGCTTGAAATTCATTCGAAATAAAAACCTTATCTTTCTGATATGCGGGCGCGGAAGTTGTCGAAGCCTGCAATTCAGGATTGAGATAAAGCTCTATGCTATCGTAAGCGGTTCCGATTTTCACGCCGTCTCCTTTTTCCAAGATAAACGTATATGAGAAAAGAGAAGCGATTATTGTAAAAATCAGAGCTGCAGAAATTTTCTTGGCTATGTGCATCGGAGATTTTTTAAAAACTTACATCCAGAAATTATAACATACTTTTGCTCGACTTGATACGACATTGGAATTGACAAAATACAGGATTGAGATGGGATAATATTGTGCCGAAAACTATGCGTGCTAAAATCAAATTGTTGAACACATAACCTAAAACACAAGATGGCTCACATATTTACATCGGATACATTCAAGCAAGAAGTTTTAAACGGAAAAGGCTTAGCGGTTGTAGATTTCTATGCTGACTGGTGTGGTCCTTGCAGAATGTTGGCTCCTATTATAGATGAATTGTCAGCGGCATATCCCGATGTGAAAATCGGAAAAGTGAATGTCGATGAAAGCGGTGATTTAGCAGGACAATATGGAGTAATGAGTATTCCTACAATCATATTTTTCAAGGACGGACAGGTTGTGCATCAAGCAACAGGTGTGAAATCAAAAGCCGATCTTGAGGCGAAGATTAAAGAGTTGAAATAACAGAAGGTCGTTTAAAACAATTTCAGTTCAGCATTATCGCAAATCCTTTCCAGATTTTCTTTCGTTTTTTCCGCGAACTTAATGTATTTGCCACAATGCGTGCAGTCCACGCGGATAGGGGAGTCGGGAGTTTTTTGTGTTAATACGCCTTCAGTTTCTTTGTTGCATTTCGGGCAATAAAAACCTTCCGCGCATTTTTCCTCGAGCACATCCGCAGGCTCAACTTTATCCGCCGCCTCCTGCGCCAATTTATCGCACATATTGTTATATTTGTCCGAAGCATGACCTTTTACCCAATTCCATTCGATATCAAGCCCTTCCGCCAAACCTGACAATTCGCGCCAGAGATCGAGATTTTTTTTGGATTTAAATTCACCTGACATGGTCTTGATAAGCAAGGTCGAGTCGCTAAACAGATCTATTTTCGCATCGGCATGATTTTTCTTAACCCATTTAAGCGCCTCTATTGCGGCCATGATTTCCATTCTATTGTTCGTAGTTGCACTTTCGCCACCGGAAGCTTTTTTGGTTTTTCCATCATGCAAAACGACAAAAGCCCATCCACCCGGACCGGGATTCCCTTTTGAACTGCCATCGGTATAAATTTGTATTTTTGTCATGATGAAACTTTAAGTTCTGCTTGCCGTAGAGTCAAATTTTATAAATAATGCTCTCGGTATGCGGGGTTAGTATAGTGGTAGTACGTGAGCTTCCCAAGCTTAAAGCGCGAGTTCGATTCTCGTACCCCGCTCCAAAGCGCTCGAAGAGCGCAATACTATCAAGCCGATCGCGCAAGCAATCTCCATATGAACATCTTCAAATAGATATTATAATTGAGGAATCATTGAGGTTTAATTTGCTAAAAAAGAACAAAATTACAAAATTAATAAGCGGAGTACGTATTCCGGTAGTATCGATTGAGGATTTAATTGCTATGAAGAAAAAAGCGAATAGAGATCAAGACATCATGGACTTAAAAGCATTAATTGAATTAAAAGGCTTATGAAGAAAAAATCTCAAAAAATAGATTTGGATTTGCTTAAACATTGGAAGCGAGTTAGTACAAAAGGGAAACTTGATTGGCTTGAAAGCGCTTTGTATTTCGGAAAGATGAAACGTTTCAGTCACGATAAACGCAAATAAAAAACCCCCGCATTACGCGAGGGCTTTTTTCAATTTGCAAAGAAAACTACTTGCGACCCTTCTTGCCCTTCTTTGCAACTTTTTTCTTAATAACTTTCTTAGCCTTCTTGGCTACTTTTTTCTTTTTTACAACCATGTTGTGTTTTTGTTTTTAATTAAAAACTACATTAAACATACTTTCATTATTTATTTTTTGCAAATACTTTTTTGTAAATGTGATAAAATCGCATTGATGAATAAAAAAAATATCCTGATTGTCGGCAATTACGGAGCGAATAATTTTGGAGATGAACTCGTTCTGAAAAATATTTTAACGATTTTTCACGAAGGAAAATCCTGTGTCGTCTCATCCTCTCCGCGTTATACAAAAGAGCATTTCAGAGTTGATAGTTGTTTTCCGTTCCCATCTGGTATTCGCTCGTTTTTTTCATCGATTTTTATGGGGCGAATTTTCAAGACAATAAAATATTACGCGACATCGGACATGGTGATTTTCGGAGGAGGAACTTTATTCACAAGTGAAGAACCGATTACTATTTGGATTTGGTCGGTACAAATTTTACCGGCGATTATTTTGCGCAAGAAAATAATTTGTTTTGGACAAGGAGTGGGGGAAATTCGCGGGAAATTTTCGAAATGGATTGTGAAAAAAATCTTCTCGCGATTTGATAAAATAATTTTGCGTGATCGTGAGTCTGAAAAAATCCTGCGTGCAATCGGCGTGAAAAAAGAAATTGAAATTGCGCCGGATCCAGTCTTCGCAATGAAATTGAAGAAGGCTAAAGGTGGAGAAATTCTGGTCGCATTAAGAGATTGGAAGTTTTTACAAAAAGATTTTTCGCAAGTCTTGTCGGAGTTTCTTGAGTGGGCTTATTCGGAATTTGGGCTGAAGGCTCGTTTTTTGATTTTTGATCGAGCAGATCAGGACATGTCAGAGAGAACTGCAAAAAAAATAACTTCATATAAGGCGGAAATTACCGAAATCGATTTTGATAATTTTGAGAATGTTTTTTCAAAAGGCTCTTTCGCGCTCAATTTTCGTCTCCACGCAAGTATAATTTGTTTCATCATGGGTATCCCATGCATAGGATTCGCATATGAGGATAAAGTAAGAAGAATGTTCCAAGAAAACGACAAGTCTCAATACGCGATGGGAATACAAGATGTCGATGTTGAAAAGATTAAAGAGAAATTCAGAGATTTGACGCGCAAGAATTCAATGCTAAAATAAACCCCTATTTTTTAAGCTAAATACTATGGAAAGTGGGAATCATGGAAAAATGGCCGTTATGGCGGCAGCAATGACATTATTAACCGCTTGTGGTGAAGGTAACAACATGACGACGGCCCAAGGGGCTTCTCAGGATGAATGTGCACAGGGTTGTCATGATTACATGGAAGATGAAGAAGCAAGTTGTGATGGAAATTGTCACGTTGCCGAACAAACAGATACCGGATCTGATACGGGAGATGTTGAGGAGTTGGTTCGCAAGCATCATGCGAATCTTTCTACCTACTCACACGTCAGTAAATAAAAGATGAAGTTACGGCGTTGAATCAACTTGATGTTGAAAGCTTTTTGATAATTGTATAAGATTACGTTCGCAAATTGGAAAAACTTGCAGGTGTCGTATAGTGGCTATTATGTCAGCCTTCCAAGCTGAAGAGACGGGTTCGATTCCCGTCACCTGCTCCAGACAGCAAATTGCGTTTTATCGCCCGCCCAAACCCACATTTATATTTGTAGCAATATTTCGCGCAAACTTATTTATTAAAATAGGACTTGAAACAATAAATCCACTCATACCAATTCGCAATTAGAACATTACGAATTGGTATCATAACGAAAAAACGCCAAAACTATGAGTTGCTTTTTTACTTTCCAAGAATTCTAAACATTCCTGTGCCGCAAGCAGGGCATTTCCCCTTCATAGCCTTGCGTCCATTTTTCATTTCTACTTCTTTAGCATCAGACATTTCCTGTTTTGCCTTACATTTTACGCAATAGCCTTCCATGAGATTTTAGGTTAAAGTTTATTGGCAACAAGCTTAATGCAAACCACCATTATCCCAAAGGATTCCGGTTTGTCTTAATGGTGAATATGTGTCGTGCGTTATCAGATATTTAGCGTGAAATACTGGTCCATCAACAGGGTACAGAGGCTTGCCGTCCACGCCATTTCATGGTATAATAACGAGATGAATAAATCACTTTGGGCCGTAATAATCTTGCCGGTAATAATGTTTTCCGTGGCGTATGCGGAATTTTCCGACGTATCGGAAAACAGTACGAGTTACGATGCGATCGATTACGTTCAAGTGCATGGAATCGTGAACGGATATGAGGACGGGGAGTTTAAACCCAATAATAAAATCAATAGAGCGGAGTTCGTTAAGATAATCATAAATGCACTTTTCGAAGCGGATGAAATTGCGAACTGCACACCGACACGCAACTTTACGGATATCGCAGGCGACGAATGGTTCGCTCCTTACGTATGCGTTGCGACGAACAACGGGATCATAGCCGGATATGACGATTCGACTTTCAGACCGGGAAATAACATTAATTTCTCGGAAGCGTCAAAAATAATGGTTGGTGCATTTCAATATAATGTCGGGGCTGATGAGATTTGGTATAAACCTTTCGTGCAAGAACTTGAAAACAGAGGCGCAATACCTACGAGCATCTGTTCTTTTGATCAATACGTTTCGCGCGGAGAAGTGGCGGAGATGATTTACAGGCTTATGGAAAACGTCAGTGATAAGACTTCCACTAAGTTTTTCTCGGATGACGCAGAATTAATAGACAGCACAATTTTTTCAAAAAAATATTCGGTTAAGGATCGAACATGGGGTCAGGGGATCTCAGCAACAAGCGATGGCGGATATATAGTTACAGGGACTACAATTCCCAAATGTGAAATGTGCGATACGGATGCTTATATCTCGAAAATAACAGACAAAGGTGCTATTGAATGGACAAGGCTCGTACAAACGGTTTCCGGAGGAAGCGGAGGAGATGAGGGATACGTGGCGATACAATTGGATGATGGCGGTTATTTGATGGGCGGACTTACGCCCGGACTTGAAACAGATGAGGAAATCGCAGGCACTTCTTACACGCGGCTAAAAACTTTTTTCTCAAAATTCGACTCCGAAGGTAACTATCAATGGAGCAGAAATTTTCCTTTTGGCTCTACGGATTTGACAGATTCGATTTATCCGACGGATGATGGAGGATTTATATATTTGGAAAACATGTCGGAATGGGAAACGCAGGATGCGGGTGGTGATATTTATTATGAATTTCCATATTCATCTCTCAAACTTATAAAATTCGACAGTAATGGAGATGAGGAATGGGTAAAGAGAATCAGCGCGGATGATGACGACAATTCGGCCTTCGCTTTAACAAGCGATGGAGGATTTATTTTGACCGGAAATATCAATTATCCGGATGAGGATGGCAATATATGGGGTTATAGCGAAATGGAAGGCGTGATGAAACTGGATGGGAATGGGGATTTGGAGTGGGCGAAAAGTATAGAAGCGATCCCTTTTGAAATACCGACTGCTGTTATGAATGAAGCCGGTGACGGATATACGGTGGATTATCTCGAATGGCGTATGCCGGCCGGATGGATTGATTTTGTGAAAGAAACGCCAGATGGCGGATATATTGCGTTTGGATTGTTTTCAACTCTCACAACAAGCGGATTAAATCTTCCTATTGATATGGAAGCGACCTTGGATCAGCCACTTATGGCGGTAAAAATGGATAGTGATGGGAATTTGGAGTGGGCGAAAACTCTTGTTGTGGAAACGGCAAGTTTTAAGGCCGACTTGCTTGTCGAGGCAACTTCCGATAACGGATTTATTTTGGTAAGCGCTTTTACGGCTCAGGATGATGATATGGATGAAAAAAATGCGGAATATATGGACATAATTCTTGAAATTAATGAGGCTTTTGACAACGGCGAATTGACTGTGGATGAAGCGATTGAGGCCTATGGTGAAATTCCGGAAGAGTATACCAATACGAGTAGATATAATTCTCTTGTGATAAAAACGGATGACGAATTCAATCTGCAATGGGTGGAGCAAATCGGCGGAGATACTGCGTTTTATTCAAACGACGCGACGATGACTGATGATCAGGGGATAGCGATAATCGGTTCAATCGGGGATTTCGTTGATGAAGATTTCACGGAATATATGTACGTTGTTAAATTAAATGCGAATGGAAATACGACCGCGGATTCGAGTTTCGTTTTTGATTATGAAGGATCGACTTCTTCTGAAGACGTTACGGCTTATGTTCAAATGAACGATTTGGAAGCAACGTCTGAGGATTATGATTTGCCGGTTAGAGATCAATCTCCATTTACTCCATCTTATACGGCAACAACTTGGGACATCGATCCGGTTGTTGAAGCATCTTTACCACTTTGTTACGTCGATTCCGGTGATTCGACAGGAATTAGTGACGAAACAAATTGGGCGCAGGTATATTACGATGGTGTTGCTGAAGTCGAGCCGACAACAGATACGAGTTGGGAAATCTATAATGAGCTTATGCCGATTTTGGACGAACTTTATGACGGAGAGGTTAAGCTTTGGGATAATTTTTACGGGATGATGCTCGACTTTGCGTTTGGTAGAGTTGTGACAGAAGACGATATAGCGGCTGTGCAGGAATATTATGAAGGATTGGGATATGAAATGATGTCGAATGAAAATGGGACTCTGACAATGGAAAGAATTGGGCGAACGATTGATTTGGATTTTTCAATACTGCAGAAGACGAAGGGAACTCTGACTGTGACGTGGTAGCACATGGCGGTATATTGACTTTTTATGTCAATGCGACTAATTTTATCACCTATTTCTTTAAAAAAAACACATGGGCACGTTGATAATAGGAAAACAGCTTCATGAACATTGCGGTGGCGCGAAAGGAATTCGTAATGTTGTTTTTCAAATGAGAGGGGTTGAAGTAGAAGAACAAGGTGATGATGTGTTAATCGCTCATCCAGACGTTGATGGACTTGCAGGTCGTATAAAGGCGATGATTGTAAAGACGGCAGCGACATCCGCACCGTCGTTTGACGACTTCTCGGATGGAAGGTTGGGTAGGGAGAACCCATCAGATGGAAATGGTCGTGCTAATGATGATTCGCAAACTACATCTTACACAGTATGTCCTCGGATAGAACAGGTCATGCCCGAGACAGAAGAATCATCGCCGGTTGGAGGTTGCTAATACCAATTCGCAATCAAGATTGAGTCTATATATACGACACTTCCAAAGCGGCTTGCCCAAAGCCGTTTTTCTGATATCCTGTCCTGCGTACACTACCACTCGATATGAACATCAAAAACACAATACTTTCGGAAGATAAAAAACTCCTTCCAAAAATAGGATTCGGAGTCCTTATTTTCTTGATACTACTCAACACTTGGCAGATTTTTTCAGTAAAAAATCAACTCGCCGAAACCTATCAAGCAACAGATGATGCGCAACAGGCAACAAGCCTAATCGAAGAGTTCGCAAACGACTTGAACGAAGTAAGGGGAGTGCTTCTGCTTCCGGAAAAAGATTATAGCTTAAATGAAGAAGAGGTAACGGAACAAACCGAAGAAGATCCTTTGATTTCAAACCTAGCAACGTACATAGCGGATTTGGCGAAAAGCAAAGAGTATTCGCAGAAGAAATCTGAAATGGACGCTTATTTTGCATCGGAAACGTTCAAGGCGCTTCTTGCAAATAACAATCTCGCAAATCCTGAAAATACATACAATATACAGAATGCGAACGGGCTTACGATTATGAGTATAAGTTTGTCGAGTGACGGAGTTTACGGAATGGAAGACTATTTTGGAGAGGTGGAATTATCTGAAAACACGACTTCAAATCTAACGTCAACCATTGAGAGTACGCTTGCAAACTTGCAAGAACTTACAGATAGAATTACTACTTCGGAATCGGCTCGAACAAGTTTGAAAAACATCCTGTATTCGGCCGGAACAACTTATGACGCTATGAGAGCAAAAGGCATTTCCGCCGATAACGAAATCGAAACGGATACAGGCTTCAGTTACGACATTATAAATCAGGATCAGAGCCTACTTGCGAGCATCGGATTGGCAAAAGACTTGCCGGATGCGATCATGTGGTATAACGCTTCAACAGGAGAAAAAGCGCATATTGCAATCTCTCAAGAAGAGTTATCTGCCAAGATTGCGGATCTCGATGGAAGCACAGCTTTGCAAAATGATATAAGCGATAAAAAAGAAAAAATCGAGAGCATGCTTCAAGATGCGGGATTCTTGAAAATACTTGAAGAAAGCAGTTTGTCGATCGCAACGGCGCGAGAAGACGACAATGGAATTTATTATGATATAACAGATGATACAGGTACTCTTGTTAAGACTATTTATATAGATAAACATAGTGGCAAAGTCATGGTTTCCGAACCTGATGGTACAAGTTCGACGGAACTTTCCGCTGCGGTGACAGATAATACAGACGCTCAAAAAAAAAACCTAAATTTACCCGCGTCCTTGCCTGACGAGTACCATTCCGCTGCCGACGCCGAAGGAGCCATGAATATGCTTATCCTAGGCAAGAACGGTTCGAACGTCGATACGATAATTTTTGCAAATGTGAATCCCGATCAGCAAAAGGTCACGATGATTTCAATTCCGCGCGATTTGTTCTATGAAGACAGGAAGATTAACAGCGTTTACGCGCTTTTCGGCATGGATGAATTTATTTCGCAAATCGAAGAAATAACAGGTCGAGAAGTTGACCATTATATACTGGTGGATATGTACGTTTTCGCGGATATTATCGATCTCATGGGCGGAATAGATATTACGCTTGAAGAAGACCTGATCGATCCGAGTTACGCAACTTACGACAACGGTGTTTGGAGTACGCTTTATTATCCGGCTGGGGATTATCATTTGAACGGTACGCAGACTCTTAGGGTTGCGCGTTCGCGCCATTATTCTTCGGATTACGACAGGGCGGCTCGCCAACAGATGATTTTGGAAGCGATTAAGGAAAAAGCCTTAAGTATGGAAATAGCGGATGCAGGAACGCTTTTCGGCATAATGAAAACGGTTCTGGAAGATACGGAAACAGATATAGGAATGGACTTAGCACTTACATATTATGTTAAGTATAAAAATTACTCGATTGAGCGCGGAAACGTAATGAGTACGGTAAATGTTCTAGCATCCGAACATGAATACGTGGATTACAACACTTCGGCCGCAGAAGAGGTTTGTGACGAAACTACGGGGGTATGCGAAACTAAGAATTTTGTTTATATTTTGACCCCTTACGGGGGGAATTGGGATTACATCAAGTGGTATTTTGATGAGACGCTGAATTGAAGATACAGGAGGAGAATATAAATATGTTGAAATAATGGAAGGTTTTATATAAACTCCCTCTAGCTGGAACATTATGCCGCGGTAGCTCAGTGGTAGAGCGAAGGATTGAAAATCCTTGCGTCGGTGGTTCAATTCCGCCCCGCGGCACCACGTTGTTGACAGAGGCCATATTATGACTTATGGTTTCTTCTTGTGTCTTTAAGAAGCAAATCGAAAGCTATAACTATAGAGTATGGAATTTGAAGATATTATATCCGAGGGCTATGAAATCATCTCGCATCCGGGAGGAGGACAGGCTCCTCTTTGCGTTAGGGCTGAAAGATTGATATCGGAAGCAGAGGAGAACGATATTACGGAAATTGTAGAAAATGGAAGAGTCATATTAGGATATAGGAAGGGTTTTAAAGATAGAGTGAAGGTTATAACGATAAAAGTACCTCCGGTAAAACTGAGTAGGCTTGTTCAGGCAAATGGTATAGTAATAGATAGGAGTCATCCATTGTCGGGGATTTTCATGCATTCTCTTGGTAGCGACAGATTTATTTTTGGAAGGCCTGTAAGAGAAAAATACAAAGACACGTTGGGAACTCCAAGAGAAGAGATCTTGCGTGCGGTATCTGCCGACTTTGAAGCGTGGCAAAAATTATTGAGTGAATTAAGAGTCAATCAGTAATTCACACTCTTTCTCTCAAAAAACGCCTGCTCATGATCGCAAGCTGGGCATTTAAGAGGTGGAGTGGCACCTTCATGTACATATCCGCAATTTCGGCACCTCCATTCGATTTTCTTTTCTGCCTTAAAAACTTTTTTCGTCTGAATTAATTCCATAAGTTTGAGATATCTCTTCTCGTGTGCAATTTCCGCCTTTGCGATATTCAAGAAAACAAGGGCTACATCTTTTCGGCCTTCTTCCTTTGCCTGAGCTGCGAACTCGGGATACATGGTCGTATATTCATATTTTTCTCCTTCTGCAGCGTGTTTCAAGTTGGCAAGCGTTGCTTGAATGCCATTAAGAAGCTTGAACTCTCTTTTCGCATGCTCTTTTTCGTTTAAAGCCGTTTCCTCGAAAAATCCGGCGATCTGTTCAAGTCCTTCTTTCTTAGCCTGCTTGGCGTAATAATCGTATTTATTGCG
>Ga0156520_131_pt1 | contig 13094 bp, 13 predicted proteins | sample RifOxyB3_FD_111915 | JGI IMG/M metagenome (GOLD analysis project Ga0156520, IMG submission 111915) | Candidatus Peregrinibacteria bacterium RIFOXYB12_FULL_41_12
TCAAAAGTATTGATTGCAGTTGCGCAAGGTTCAGTCCAAAAAACTCTAAAGCTGGTTTCTCTCTTGATAGTGCTTTCATTAATCCCAACTTATTTCATGGTGAAGAAGATGGCGATAAGGCAGATGATATAGGGTAAGGAGCAGACAGCAAGGAGCAGAAAATACAAAAGAGGCAGTCTATACTGACCTGTTTCAATGCTTCTTCATCTGCTGTCTGTGTCTTGCTGCTTGTTCCTTACCCTAAAATGGCCTCTTCACCTTCGGCCAACCTTTCCAAACCGTAATTCCGCACCATCTCGGGCCTTCGGGGCATGGACCTTCTTTGCCAGTATAAGTGCCAAATCTGCGATTGAAACACGGCGGTCCTATATGTTTCGCCAGCCTTGGATGTACTGCTGTGACAGCATCTAATTCATCTCTCGATGCTTCGTAAATTTCCAACTGCGCGTTGAAACATAGTCTTAGTCTCCATTTGTGTAAGAAATTCAAGAAAGAACCGTTTTGAATAAATCTGACATTCACGGCATTTGGTAATAAGTAGCACGCATCGCCGGCAGGCACTCCCATCTCAATCAGGTTATTTTTGGCCTCCCATAGCATATCCATAGTCTCCTTATAGAGAGCTGAAACCTCACTGTTTTTTTCTATAACACTTGGAGTGTAATAGTCAGGCCTTGATGTATGTACCTTAGACAATAGCGGCCTGCACGCAGGTGTCATTCGATGTCTCTGATCTTGCGAATCGGCCGTATGGCTTAAGCGTTTTTTGAAAACATAATTCACATTATTGAGAGATCTCATAACAGGGGAGTGAGCCCAATTATTGAGTGTGTCTAATAAATATGGATTCTTTTGTGGGTTTAAAATTTCCTCAATAATCTCATCCGTGCTTTTAGCGGTTCCGGTCGCAATTCTTACGGATTCGGCAACGACCTCTTCGGCGTTTTTATCATAAGAAATGAGTTTTGAATTTTTCCCACCTAAGTCCATATCGAAGCTCGAACCGAAATCATTTCCGCCAATAAATTTATCTTCAAGTGTATCCTCGATCGTTCCTTCGCCGATTTTGCTTATGAAATCGGGATCTACCTTCTTAACTTCCTCGACCATCGCAGCAACAACCTCACGTGCTTCGGTCGGACAATCGCAAGCATTCGCCATGCGAATATACCTCTTGAGTACAAGTCCTGAAATCGTGTGATAAAGGCTTGTGTTGGCGCAAATCGGCAAGACGTACCTGCCGTTCTCGATAGCTTTTTTCTCAGAATCGATTCTGATGTTTTTCTCGTCCTGACCTTTTATGCGACCAATCCCAGCCATCAATTTGTAATTGTCCTCTTTCAGAAGCTCGGAAATGCGCTCATAAGCAGACCAAGCCTTGGTGACGGCATCTTTATAGATCGACATAGCTTCGCCCTCGAGAGATGGCACATAGACCGAAATCTGATCCATTACGACATACCTCTGCGAAGTCTGATCAGAATTATAGAAAGGATGAGAATGTAAAAAACTCCAAACGCACTGACGCGAAATCCCGCTTATACCGAAAACGAAAGTCGCATGTTGGAATGGGGTATGATGGCCGGCCTTAAAAATCGCCTCTCCAATCCTAGAGCGTTGGCCTTCGGTAACCTCTTTCGGATCTACAACAGAAGGGCTATAGCAGGTACGCGCGCTTGCGATCGAAAGATCAAACGCGGCGGGCGTATAAGATATAAGTTTAACTTGCGGTTTTTGAGGTGAAAATTCTGGCATCGGAATAAAGATACTTGCAGGAAAGAGATTTGCAAAAAAATACGCCAAAGGTAGATAGCTAAAAAGCCTAAAATATGTTAAAATATTAATATGTTTAAATGGCTTTTAAATCTATTCTCCCCATACGTTAACCCTTTCGAGCGAAAGGTGGGCAGGTTTTTCAAAAATATCAAATCAACAAGCAATCCGTTCGCTGTACAGCAAGAACTTGCGAAGTTGATGCAGGAGAATTTGGTTGTGCTCGACCTCTTCATGGAGAAGAAGTACAAGAACTACAAATATCTCAAAAAAAGTGTTCGTCGACAGATGTATAAGAACGTCGAAGTGTTGAACAAAGAATTTGATCAACACGCTGCGGGAACGTTAGAAAAAAAGAAATATGTAGAAGCGATAATGTCTTATCTCAAGCCGGGATCTCATTATCAATATGAGAAGGCTGCTAACTTCGGAAAACTTCTCAAGGATCCTACGAAAGAACCATTGATAGGCGACTGTAATCAGATAGTTACCCTTTATGCTTATCTGTATTCGCGCAAGTTTCCAATTACAGATCTTCAGATAAAAATCCTCCCGGGCCATGTCTGTTTGCATATGGACGGGCATGATATAGAGGCGACAAACGGAACTTTTCAAGAATATAAAGAATTCGAGCATATCCTTCCGATAACGGAAATTATTTCGACAAATCTTCTCGATACGACAGATATGACAGAGGAAACGGGAGAGATAGACCCGCGAACAATCGTGAAACGAGCACAATTGGCATATATGATTAGCAGTATGAAAGATTTGGTTACAAAAAATCTCAATGTCTCATATAGGAACCTTGGGATTATGCTTATGGATAGGCAGAAATTTGATTCGGCGATTTTCTTCCTTGAGAAACTTGGCGACCAATCGCTTATCAGTACTGCGTATAGAAATGCGGGGGTCTTTTATTTAAACAAAAAAGATTTCCGTCGTGCATCTCATTACGCAGGCAAATCCGGCGACGAGAAGTTGAAAACAACAATAATCCGCAATCAAGGTGTCGCGTTTTATAATAAAAAGGATTATAAAAAGGCGATTTCTTACTTCCAACAGATGGGAGATCTCGAAATGGTGAGGGCTTGCAAGATGGGCGAATACAGCCTGCTTGCGAAGAGGGTTAGCGGGGTTAAAACCGTTGCAGATGCGAAAAAATATCGCTCTACTTATCAGCATATGCTTGAACTCGCCACTGCGGCCGGAGACGAAAATGCGGTGGCTTCAGTTCGGGATGTACTAGGGAAGATATAGAGGTTGTGAATAAAAAAGTTATACAAAACCCGCGAGCTTGACAGGAGGGGGCTTTTCGAGTGTAATATGGCGCACGTATGACAGAAATACCTAGTCAAAACATCAAGGATCAAATAGGTGTATTGAAGTCGCAGATGGTTGCGAAACCGACTGCCGATGTATCTGCTTTTATAGATAAAACACCTGAGCAGATAGCGCAGTGGGCGGAATCTGAGCCAATAGCACAAGTTTTAAGTATATCTAAGGCTGCACCTTTTGAAGTGGAGAAATTCAAGAAGGCAAACGAGATATTGAAGGGTAAAGGATCTCAAGAAATTACATTGATTGATCTTGGAGAAGCCGAATCCGGAATATGCAGAGAAATAACGACAGAAGTTGTTTCTCAGGCAAGAGAAGCATTCCATGCTTTTGTAGAAGAGATGTTGAAAGATGAAAATATCAATTTATTAACATATGAGTTTAATAATTTTACGATCAGAGAAGGAAGGAAACTGGAAGATCACCATTATTGGAACAACATGGGATTGGCCGATAAGGAAAACGGCTTGCGAAATGAAGTTATGGGAGCGATAGATGAAGTGATCGCAAAAGTGTCAAAAGTCCTCGAGAAAAAAGTCGATCCGACTCTGGTTGATAGCAGTAAGCAATTTGAAACATCTCAAGATAGATATAGAGGGTTGCTCTTAGGTCTTATAAGTGACATGGTACGAGGAATTTTCTATCAAGAATTAAATCCTGATAAGGTAAAAGCGTATAAGCCTAGAGAGATTGCGATAGGGGTGATAAAGAAAATGCACGATGGTCTAATCCGTTAATTCTCTCCCAGGAGAATTTTGCAAGAATTAAAGAATTGTTACAGCTTGTGATAATAGAAAAGGTCCCTCCGTCTCGCGTTGCGAGACTACGGGACTGGTGGGCATGAGAGGACTTGAACCTCCAATCCCGTGAGGGAACTACGACCTGAACGTAGCGCGTCTGCCATTTCGCCACATGCCCTTGGTCGAACTAACTGGCAATCTGTGTTTTTTTCGCGTGCACTCTGGATTTCCAGAAGAAAAATGCTACAACGCCGAATGTGATTGCCGGAGAAACATAGCTTGGAATCTCAACGCCATAGCTGTCTAGAATCATAACCATTCCCAAGAACAAAATAGAATACATAGCTCCATTCTTCAAGAATACATATTTTTTAATTCTATCTATATTTCCGATTGTGATTTCTCTAACTACAAACGCTCCCAATCCATTGCCAAGTAATATCAATGGAACCGACATCGTGAACGCGAATGCTCCAAGAACTCCATCTATTGAGAATGTCGCATCAATAACTTCAAGATAAAGAATTTTGCTTATATCTGATAAATTCCCACTGGAAGCTAATTTTTTCTCGGCCAATTCGGCGTTTTGCTTGAATCCATGAGTTATGAAAAAAGCTGTCGAACCAATAACGGATCCGAAAGCCATAACCGGATTTACCTGCAAATCATTCCAAACCAACACTGATAAAATTATAGATACAACAGCATAAAACCAGATGCCATTTTGATAGAAAAATTTCTCTCCTTTAATTCCAAAATTCTTAGGTTCCAGAAACAACCAGTGGAAGAATAAAAATATCAAAAACACGCCACCTCCGGAAAGGAGTATAGGGGCGGATTGTTCAACGGCTTCGATGACAGCAGGATCGCTACTGAAAGTAGCCGTCAAAGCGTCGATCGGCCCAAGTCCGGGTGTTGCAACCCAAACAATAATCCAAGGCAATAGACCTCTGACCATGAAAACCGCGATAATCAGACCGTAAACAAGAAACCATCTTCTGGCCTTAGGCTTCATAGTGCCGAGAACCTCGGCATTGATTATGGCATTATCTATACTCGAAATAGTCTCAAATAAGCAGAGACCGAGAACTACGACGATGAGAGAAATTATATCCATTTTGTGTTTTGATATGGCCGTCACGTGACGGCGAGTTGTTTTTTCTCCGCAGGGAGAATAGGAAGGAGTTTCGCTTGTGCGAAACAACTCATAATAAAAGTGCTCCGTCCCTCGCGTTGCGAGGGCCTACGCACTGGTGGGCCCGGCTGGGATCGAACCAGCGACCAATCGGTTATGCTTATCACTATCGTTTTCACGACCCTTTTCAGGTTTGTAATCTGGACTATACCTTGTCCCGCAAGATGAGTTTTTGCTTGTGCAAAAACAAACTTGATAATATTGCGCTCTTTGAGCGCTACGGGACCCTGCCATCTAGTCTCTACACCTTCATCACATAATGTGAAGCTTGGCTCGGGATTATCATCGCATTTGCTGCGGTAAGACTTCCCCGAATTTGACAGGTTATCGTTAACAAATTGCTTCGTTAACAGCCCTATGACATGGATACGTATCTTTGACTTAGCATCCACATCCTTAAGCCGACTGCTCTAACCACTGAGCTACAGGCCCTGATTTTGAAAGAACGGATTTCGACAAAAAACATTCTAGTATAAAACCACAAAACTTCAAAAACTTTTCATCAACCCTACTTCGCAGCCTTCTTCACAGGCTTAGCAGCGATTGTTCTTGCCAAAAAAGCTTTTTTCCTTGAAGCCGTATTCTTGTGCATAAGATGTTTCTTTGCGGCCATATCTATTAACTTTTGAGCTTTTGAAAGAGATTTTACAGCAACATCGGCCTTGCCGGCTTTTACCGCATCCATAACCTCTCTGATAGCAGTCTTATAATCCAACTTCGTCTTAAGATTGCGTTTTTGGTGAGTTCTTGATTGTCTTAGAGCTTTCTTTGCGGCCTTTATAATTGGCATAAAATTTTTCTAAAAAATAAGCGAATGAAAATATAAAGAAATCCCTTGAATAAGTCAATAATGATTTTATCGGTATTCGCAATTCGGTATTCGATATTCCACCTTTATTTAATGTCGGTCTGATATTTTAGGATAAATTTTTCGGCGCACGAAAAAATAAAAATTATAACCAAACCAAAAAATGAAGAAAAAAATCTCCATACTGCTGATGTGCTCGCTTTTAGTTCCTGTTCTACAGATGGAAAACGTATCGGCTGCATCAGCGTTAGACGTCGTTATAAACGAAGTCGCATGGGCTGGATCGCTGGACAGTTCATCAGATGAATGGATAGAGCTCAAAAACAACACAAGTTCTGCTATAGACCTTACAGGATGGTCTATATTGGACGACGGATCCTCAACTTACAGTCTGTCCGGAACCATACCGGCGAACGGATACTTTCTTATAGAGAGTAATGAGAGTGCAATTTCCACGATATCTGCGGATAGCGTAGTCACTCTTTCACTTGCCAATACCGGCGACTCGCTTGTATTGCAAGACGCTTCCGGGAATACGATAGATACGGTAGACGGAACCGGAGGTGCATGGATGGCGGGAAGCAATACGACTAAGTCAACAATGGAAAGAATAGACTCAAGTGCTTCCGGCGATTCGAATTGGGGTGAATGTACATCCGGTAACGGCAATCTATCAAGTGCAGGTTCAAGCATCCTTGGAACGCCAAATAGCCTGAACAGCGTCAGCACAAGTTCAAGCGGCACAACGGTTTCATTAAGCATTTCCGATTCAAGTCCGGAAGTTGGAGATTCAATAACCGTTACAGCGGCAATTTCCGACGTGACTGATCTCTTCTCTTATGGATTCGATATCGATTACGACGCTTCAGTTCTTGATTTTCAATCAGCATCCGAAGGCTCATTCTTAAGCGTTTCAAGCGCAGTACAGACAGCTTTCAATGCGGAATTGCAAGATGATACTGAAGGAGTTTTGGTAATAGGAGATGCTAGGACTCAAACAGAGAAAACAGGAGTTTCAGGAGATGGTACGCTTTTTACAATCCAATTCAATGTAATCGGCGGCAACGGATCTTCGGCAATCACTATTGATACAAGTGCAAGCTTCATAGCAAATACAACAACAGATATAGAAGCTAATATGGAAAACACATCAATAACGGTATTGTCAGGCGCGGAACAGGTTTCGAATCCTCAATCTGCTGAAGGAACGGACAGGTACTCAATAGCCCTTGCATGGACAGCTCCATCCGCAGGCGCAACCTCGTATAGAGTCTTAAGGCTCAATCAGGAAGGCGATTACGAAGAGCTCGGTACCGCAACCGGCACGACATATACGGATAGTAATAACATAATCCCGAACATCACTTATACTTATCAAATAATCACGATAAAAGGAGTGTCGGAAAGCTCGGCGGTTTCTGTAACGGGAATTGAAACAAGAGGTATAAAAGGCGACAACAACAGGTCGGATAGAGTTGACGGGCGTGATCTCGAAGCTCTCGCTCAACACTACGGTGAAACATATGTCGATAGCACATATGAAGATCTACTAGATACTACTTATGATGGATCGATCAACGGCAGCGATCTCATAGATGTCGGTATAAATTGGGCTGTAACTTATTCGGAATAATTGACAAGCAAGGAGGCCGAACCTACCGGTTCGGCCTCCAACTTAATCACGAAACAATGAGAAAAACAATATTAGCATTTCTGATTTCGCTGGCATTGATACAGACGGTAAACGCTGAATCTGACGGAATATACATGAAGACTTATGAAGTAGATGATGGCGAACTTATAGTTGAAATAAAAGCATTGGACATGACGATTCCGGTGATTGGTATGGCTTTTGATCTATATTACGATCCTTATATAATCGAGTACGAGTCTTATGAAGAAGGGGAGTTTTTTGAGCGCGGAGGTGAGCCGATTTATATGGTTGCGGAAGATGTGGATGAAAAAGGGAGGAAAATAATTTCCGGGGTCACGTTGAGGCGAATAGATTCGCAAGTTGATGACATGGGATTGATAATGAGTTTTCATTTTAAAATTCTTAAACGTGAAAACATTATGTTAAAATTCGATGATGCGGTGATTTCAAGTCTGGAAGAAGGAGCTCGGGTGGACTTGACGAATATCGAGTGGACGAATGCGAATATGAATTTTGCAACAGAGGAGATTTCAGAAGAGGTCGCCAAGACGCAAGTCGAAGATTACAAGCAGATCGAGACGGGAACTGGATCGGCGATTGAAAACACGAAAAGTACGCTTTATACCGATGTATTTATGCCGGAAGCGATTGCAGCGGGATTGCTTCCAATAGCAATCGGCGTCTGTTATATTTTATGGCGCCAGCGCAAGGACACGAAGTATTCCTTGCGCAATAGTATAAGCCGTTTTGTTTATACAAAACTCAATAATAAAAAACATGAAGAAAAAACTGATATTGGCGTCTCAGAGCCCGAGAAGGAAAAGTCTGATTACAGAACTTGGACTGAAATTTAAAACAGATCCTGCAAGAAATTTTCAAGAGAAATTCGAAACAAAAAACTCTTCGCCTGCGCAAATTGTTGTTCACAATGCGGAAGGAAAAGCTCTTGAAATAGCGCAGAAACACAAGAACGCATACATACTTGGTGTAGATACGATAGGCTCTTATAAAGGCGAGATACTTTCCAAACCGAAAAACACAAAAGACGCGAAAAGGATACTGCGATTCATAAACAATACAACTCATGAAGTAATATCGGGGATATGTATAATTTCGACAGATAAAAAAGGCAAAATCGTTAAGAAAATATCAGACTTCGAGCGGACATATGTCACATTCGATCGCATGACCGAAAAAGAAATTGATGCATATATCAATTCGGGCGAGTCGATGGACAAGGCTGCGGCATTCGCGATACAGGGTCTTGGATCTTTATTTATAAAAAAGATAGACGGAGATTATTTTAATGTCGTGGGTCTCCCTATATTTAAAATGAAGAAGATGTTTGAAGAGCTTGGAGAAAAATTAGTATGATGATATAACAGAGCTAGGGAAGCGAAGCGCTCACTAGCTCCATATTATCAAGCTCGTTTTGCGCAAGCGAAACTCCTATAAATAAATTTAAACAAAAATAAAAATGTCAAAAAAAGGAGGCAAAATAGCATTGGCTCTCGGACTCGTAACCGGAGCACTGACAGGGATTTTATTCGCGCCTGAAAAGGGGAAAAGTCTTCGCGATAAAATCATGCATGAGAAAAAAGACGGAGGGAGTGGTGCAAAAGCGGTTGGTGACAACTTGAAAAAAATGGGATCTGAAATCTATGATCTCATGAAGGAAATTGCAGAAACGGAAGAGGTAAAAGGTGCCTTCAGCAAGGCGAAAGGAGCGGTTGCAGATATGACGAACGTTAAGAAAGAAAAGCTTGATGAGTTGTTGCTTAAGGCTCACAAGAAAGCTGATGAGATGAAAAAAATGGTAACGCAATATGTCGCTAAGAAAAAGACTGCGACAATAAAAAAGGCGAAGAAAATTGTTAAGAAAAATGCAAAAAAATAACAAGCCGATAATAGGTATCATAGGTGGAAAGGGGAATATGGGTTCCGTATTTGCAGATTTTTTTGAAGGGCTTGGGTACAAGGTTTTGATAAGTGATTTGAAGACCAATCTCAAGTCGGCCGAATTGGTTAAGAAATCAAATGTTGTTATCGTTTCCGTACCAATCGATAAAACAATAGAGGTAATAAAATCCATAGTCCCTCTTCTTAAGAAAGATCAGCTGTTAATGGATTTTACATCCTTGAAGGAAGCCCCAATTGCCGAGATGTTAAAAAGCAAGGCTTCGGTTATAGGACTGCATCCAATGTTCGGCAATTCAACCTTCGGTCCGGGACAAAAGATACTGGTGTCTCCGGCAAGATCGGGGAAATGGATGCCATGGATAAAAGAGGTGTTTGAAGAAAAAGGTGAATTTATTTTGAAAACAATTTCTCCGCAAGATCACGATAAACTTATGAGCTTGGAGCAGGTACTTGTGCATTTTACGGATTTTGCGTTTTGCAAAGCGCTGCAAGAAAGAGGAGTTAAGGTGGAAGATATTCTTTATTACGCAACTCCTGCGGCCGGACTCAAGATGGAGATGGCGGCGAGACTTTTATCGCAAGACGCAGGGCTTTATGCGAATATACAGATAAACAATAAATACTCCGAAGATGTGATTAGAACATTGCTCAAGACATCTGCGGAACTTTTTTATTTGGTTAAAAATAAGGACTTAAAAGGTTTCATGAATTATTTCAATACGGCAGGTGAGTTCCTTGGGGATTACAGGACGAAAGCTCAAAGCGAAAGTGATTGGTTGATATTTCAATGGCTGGAAAAATTTAATCAAACTGATCATATAAAAAAGGGAAAATATTCCAAGTCCGATATCGGAGTTCTTGGCCCGAAAAATTCCTATAGTCACCAAGCTAGTGAAAAAATAATTAACAGTATTAAGCTGAAAAACGATATTTGTTTTATGAGCAGTATAGATGAGATCTTCATGGCTGTTGAAAAAGGAGAGATATTCGCCGGCATAGTTCCGCTCGAGAATTTGATAACGGGAACAATAAGAGAGACTATGGATAATTTATTTAAGAAAAATATAAAAATAGTTCATGAATATAAAATGGATATACACCATTGCTTAGCTGTTTTGCCGAGTGTTGGCGCGAAAAAAGGAATAAAATCTATTTATTCACATCAGCAAGGACTGTATCAATGTTCCGATTTTATTAAGAAGCATTATAAGAACGCGGAGTTGATAAATAAGCCGAGCACGTCTTGGTCTTTTGATTATATTAAGAAGCTGCATTTGAATGATGCGGCGGTGATAGCATCGGAGAAAACCGCCATTGAAAATGGATTCGAAGTGATTGCGAAAAACATCGAGAACGATAAAAACAACAAGACGACTTTTGTTCTGATAGGGAGGCAAAACATGAAATTGAAAACGAAAAAACAGAACAAGGTTTCAATCTCATTTCATTTTTCACGCGATAATGCAGGAAGTTTATATGGGGTGCTTGGAGATTTTGCCAAGGCGAAAATAAATCTGACAAGGCTCGAGTCTCGTCCGGCCGAACATAGATTGGGCGAGTACATATTCTTTGTGGACTTCGATGGTACTGTCGCCGCAGCGGAACCAGTCTTGAGGGCAATCAAGAAAAAAGTCGCGAAACTCAAGATACTTGGAGAGTATTAACCTCTGAGCTCTTTCATCATCTTCAGTCTTTTATCTATAAGCTCTTTCGTTCCGATATCCTTTCTGTAGAAAACCGGCCCTTCCACCATACCAAGGGCTGAAGTTGCGATTGCGGAAGCCTCATCAAGACTATCAGCGATTCCAACAAAAGCTATTGCCCGAGAGCCACTTAGATAAAGACCATCTTCGCGCTGATCCACAGATGCATAATAAGTTTTAACTTGAGGTGGGATAACTCCAACCTCGACTTTCTTGTCTTTGCATGGATTGTCAGGATACCCTTCCGGTACTAAGTATTTGCAGACCGTAGCTTTTTTCTCAAACTCGACATTCAAATCGGCAAGAGTTCCATTTATCATCGCGAGACAAATATCTACAAAATCCGTTTTCAAAATAGGCAAAACATTCATTGCCTCCGGATCGCCGAAACGCACATTATATTCAATCAATCGGACTCCATCGCGAACGGCAATAAACCCGCCGTACATGATCCCTTTATAATATTTGCCGGTTTCTTTATAGAGAGCTTCTGCGACAGCAACATTAATGGCCTGAGCATCTTTCACGTCCGACTCTTGCAAGAAGGGGAGGCTGTGATTCTCGCAACTATAAGTGCCCATTCCACCCGTATTTGGCCCTTTATCTCCGTCATAAGCGCGTTTGTGGTCTTGAACGGCAGGCATACTCACAACAGTCTTCCCATCGACAAAAGCCATCAAGCTGAACTCCTGCCCAATAAATTTCTCTTCAATAACAACCTTGCCATCGCTGTTCAAACATTCAAGAGCATATGCGATACCTTCATCAAGAGTTTTTAAATGATCTCCGGAGACTTTAACACCTTTGCCACCTTTGAGCCCGTCAGCCTTAACAACATAGTTTCCGCCAAGTTGTTCTATGAAATCTTTCACTCCCTCCGGTTTATAAAAAACTTTGAACTTCGGATTCCCCAGTATCGAATATTTCTCAAGAATATTTCTGGCAAAAGACTTGGAAGATTCGAGTTCTCCAAGCTGTTTGCAAGGTGCAACAGATTTAATCCCGTTTTCCTCAAGCAGATCCACAACACCGTCTGCAATCGGAGCCTCCGGTCCAACTATCGCAAAATCGGGTTTAATTCCAAGCGCGAAATTTTTCAATTTATCAAAATCTTTCAAATTACCAACCTCATAAGAACTGGATAATGCAGCAAGTCCCGGATTTTTTGAGGAACCGTAAATGTGAATCTCAGGTTGGTGAGAACTTCTCTGAAGAGTCTCGGCAATTACATGCTCTCTCGCCCCGCTTCCGATTATAAGTATTTTCATATATTAACTTGTAACTATTAGTTAGTAACTTGAAACCCGAAATTACTATCTCAACTATGTCACTTCTGCCTCATCCCTTCCCATCTGCTGTCTGTGTCTTGTGTCTTGTGTCTTGCTCCTTACTTACAGCAACGGCACCTGCGGCATATCACTGGTTATAACTTCCGCACTAGGATTTGTACCCCTCCTATCACATTCCCTATCAACCTCGGCTTTTTTCAAAACGTCCTCATCGATATTGCCGGTCGGATAATCACCATTGAAACAAGCCAGACAGAAGTTTTCAACGCCGGCATATTTAACGGCATCAACAAGATCATCGAGAGTTTGATAGAAGAGCGCATCTGCACCGATAGCTTTGCATATTTCATCATGATCGAGTTCGTTTGCGATGTACTCTTTTCTTGTTGGTAAATCGATTCCATATAAACATGGGAATTTAAGCATCGGCGCCGCGGAAGCGAAATAAACCTTTTTCGCTCCGGCTTGTCTGACCATATCTACAATCTTCTTGGAAGTATTTCCGCGAACTATACTGTCATCGACAAGCAAAACGTTTTTACCCGCTATTTCAGGTATGTTTGGAGTGAGTTTGTATTTTATGGATTTCTGACGAATACCTTGTCCGGCCATTATGAATGTCCTGCCGATATACCTGTTTTTGATAAGACACTCGCGGCATTTAATCCCGACTT
>Ga0156520_102_pt1 | contig 11997 bp, 9 predicted proteins | sample RifOxyB3_FD_111915 | JGI IMG/M metagenome (GOLD analysis project Ga0156520, IMG submission 111915) | Candidatus Peregrinibacteria bacterium RIFOXYB12_FULL_41_12
TGATAAAGCTTGCCGATAGGCTGCATAACATGCGAACACTTGAGTTTGTTGTTCCGGAAAAGAGGAAGAGGATAGCCAAAGAAACGCTTGAAATATATGTACCAATGGCAAGGTTACTTGGAGCATGGGACGTGATGTCCGAGCTTGAGGATTTGTGCTTCAAGCATTTACAGCCAAATGATTATGACTTCATTTACAAAAAACTTTCTTCTGTAAGATCCGGAAATGTTAGATATGTAAACAAGCTTGTTGCGGAGCTTAAGGCTGCGATGGGTCCGGAGGTTGATGCTGAGATAAAAGGAGAAGAAAAGCATCTTTATCATGTTTACAAAGCTTTTACCGAAAAGAGGGGGCTTTTTGATGTTATGACCGATTGTTATTCTATAAAGGTTATAGTTCCCGATACTATGGATTGTTACAAGGCGTTGGGCGTTGTTCATGGATTGTGGCAGCCGAGGCGCGCCGATTTCCGCGATTACATAGCTGTTCCGAAAGCCAATGGTTATAAAGGGCTTCATACGATGGTTTTTGGTCCTTATGGAAAAACAGTTGAAGTTCATATAAAGACTCTTGATATGTATGAAGATGCTCATTACGGCATTGCTGCAAGATGGTATCGCCAACGCATGAAGTGGAAAAGCGAATCCGTTTCTTACTCTTGGATGTCTCAGGTTAAGGACTTGAGAAGGATGTCTGGAGGGGTTAATGATAAATTTTTGGAGGACCTAAAAGGAGATGTTTTTGAAGACAGGATATTTGTTTTTACAGATAAAGGGAGGGCTGTTGATCTGCCAAACGGATCGACCGTGGTTGATTTTGCGTATGCCGTGAATCCGTATTTCGGACATAACTTCGTGAAAGCTTTTGTAAATAAAAGAGTTAGAAATCCCATGACGGTTCTTCGAACCGGCGATGTTGTGGCCGTCGAGTCGGTGAAAGACTCTAGAGGTCCGGATCTTTATTGGCTTGATCGAGTGAAAACCTCAAAAGCTAGAAATAGCATGAGGAAATGGTTCTCCGCTGATTCAACGGCTCTTTGCGTAAAAAGGGGCAAGAGTTTTTTGGATAAAAATCTTAAAATCTTTTTGAACTCATCTTTTAAGGATCAAGATGGGAAAATTTCAGATTACGCTCTTGAAAACTGGGGAAGTAGAGGGGTTAACGGCTTGCTTTCCGATATTGGAACGGGGGTTTCGTTAGTGAAAGATGTTTTGAGGGCTGTTTACGGGGATGATGTTCTTTTGGGTAAAGATGTGCAAATGGGCAAGAGGCAAATTTGCCTTGAAATTATAAGCGCAGACAGAAAAGGACTTCTGAATGATATATCGAGGCTTATATCGAAAGAAGGTTTAAATATAGTCGGATATAATGCTTTTGTTGATATCAATACTAGAATTGCCGAGCAACAATTTGTCTTGGAGGCGTATAATTTCGATCAGCTATACCATCTTTGTGTTGATCTTGGATATGTGAAGGAAATATCCGACGTGCGCGTTGTTAAGTGCAAAAAGCACACTTAATTATACAATATTTTGCGCGCTTCGTACATGCCTTTTTTGGCTTGTGGAAGGCTGTTTTACAGATAAGAGTCGGTGTCTTTACATGCCGAGCGGTGGTTTTTGTGAAAAAATCTTGACACAAGAATTTTGGTCGTTTATACTGCGTGCAGAGTGGTCAAATGGTAGAAGGAGAAGGAAGGAGAAATCTTTTCTTCTCTTTGCTGTATGGGTAGATGGCAGGGAAGAAGTTGGGGAAGTATGAGAAGTGACATAGTGAACAGATTGCGTTGCGGTTTTTCAAGGAGGCGACTATAATTTTGACCATATTAATTAATCTTTTCTACGATGCTGCAAGAACTGGTTAAGTTTGGCCTTTCCGATAAAGAAGCGAGAATCTATCTTGCGCTTTTGGAGATGGGCCCTTCTTCCGTTACCGATGTTGCAAAAAAAGCCAAAGTGACAAGGACAAACGCTTATCATCTGCTTAGCGCCCTTGAACTTAGAGGACTGGTTAACTCGCATGAAGAAAAGAGCAAAATTATTTATTCCGCCGAGAATCCCGCAAGAATAGAGCAGATGCTTAGAGTTGAAATAGAAGAAAAAAAGCGCCAATTGGACGAGGCTGTGAAAATTATTCCCGAATTGAAAACCCTTTATAACGACCCAGAAGGTAAGTTGAAAGTTCGTTTTTATGAAGGCGTAGAAGGTATTATAAGTGCTTATGAGGATACACTTACCGCCAAGACGCCTATTTTGGGATTTGCCTCGGTTGAACACCAACATGCTTTTTATCCCGGATATTTCCCAGAGTATTACAAGAGAAGGACTCTGAAAGAAATTCCGGTTAAATGCATGCTCGCTTATACCAAAGAATCTTTTAGGATTAAAAGCTTAGACGCCAAGCAGATCAGAAAAACATACATTATACCTGCTAAATATTCGATTTCACCTGAGATCAATATTTACGATGATAAGATCGCTATTATGTCGTTAAAGGAGAAATTCGGTGTTATTATTCAGAGCAAGGAGGTGGCCGATGCTTTTGGTAAAATGTTTGAATTGGCCTGTGAACGTGCAAAAGAATACGATGCTAAAATAGGGAAAACTTACGATCCGAAATTGGATATCAGCAAAGAATATGCAGGGAAGCTTACCAACGAATATTGGACGTAAGCATTACTTATCCACTCTTTCGACGTATTCGCGCGTTTCTGTGTTTACGCGGACAAAATCTCCTGCGTTTATAAACAAAGGTACTTGCACTACAACGCCCGTTTCCATCGTTGCAGGCTTACGGCCTCCTGTTGCAGTATTGCCTTTTACTCCCGGTTCGGTCTCCTTTACCTTTAAAACGATTTTCGGAGGCAAGTTGAGTGCAATCGGGCGTCCTTCGTAGTTTTGAATGTCAACCTCCGAGCCCGCCAACAAAAACTGAGCATCTTGACCCAAATCATCAGAACTTAGAGAAAATTGTTCGAATGTGGAGTTATCCATAAAGAAAAACTCTTCACCGGTACCATATAAATATTGTGCTTTGCTGTATGTTATTTCAGCTTCTTCGACCTCTTTGTTTCCTTGAAAAGTTTTTTGAATAGTTGAACCGGTTAAAAGGTTCTTAAGTTTTGTATTGCTTGTGCCGTTGCCCTGTGCAGTTTTTGAGAAAATTGCAGATAGGACTAGGTATGGAACGTTATCAAGCTTGATTGTGCGTCCCGGTTTTACTTGCGCGAGGGATATCATGGGGAGGGGTAGGGATAAGGGATAAGAGATGAGGGATAATTAAGAGTTAAGAGTTGTGGGTGAAATTTTAACCAATAAGCCCAAACTAATCCAGAGAAAAACGAGGATATGAGGGAAGAGCAAGCTGTTTACGAAGGTTGAATGTATTAATAATGTCATTAATCCGCCAGTCAGGCCAAGCGCATAGCCTGAATGTTTAGATGCTTTAAAAGAGTCGAATAATGCTTTCCCGTAAAACCATATATAGGCCATCAGACCGAGTAGGCCGGTTGTTGCAAATATTGTTAGAATTGTCGAGTCCGAACCCGTTGCGGAATGAGAGTCCACCGATTCTATCAAGCCAGCTTTCCACTGTGCGTACCTGAATGAATTATATCCAACCCCGAAAAAAGGATTTTCTTTTATTATCGTTATGGCGTTTTGCCATGAATCGAGTCTTAATCGGGAGGTTGCGTCCGGATTAAACAGCGTTGCGTAATCGTTTAGCCCGATGAGGCTTTGGAAGCTTTCCCATAAATCCAAAAAACGAGATTGGAATTTGCCCATTGTGATGAATAAGATGGCGATCAGCACCGCTCCTGCGAGGAGTAGTTTTCGAGATTTTATACCTGTTATTATTAGAAGTCCGAATCCAAGCGCGAGGTAAGCGCTTCGTGAATATGTTAAGTATAAGGCGTATAAAAGCACGCCTGCGATTGTCGCCAGTATGCCTGTTTCTATCGGTTTTTGTGGGATTTTTTTATAGTTTTTAAGGCCTATTCCAAAAATTATACAAATTGTGAACCCTAAGAATCCGCCTACGAAGTTAGGGTCGAACCATGTTGAGAGCAGTCTGTTGATGTGCGGATCCCAGCCTTCCGCCTGCATGTTTAATTCATAAAAACTTGGATAGAGTTTGAGCTGTATGAATCCAAAAATAGCTATTAAAATCGCTGAAGCCAGCATGCCGTAAAGTATTGGTTTTTTCGCTTTTGTTTCATCCGCTGTTATTAAATATAAGAAAAAATATTCTATAAATCTTACGAGGTAGAGTGCGCTTTCTTTCAACTCGCCGGTTTCCAGCCATGAGCTGTTTAACAGAAGGGAAATCGCTGCGATTGTGATCCATGCCGCTATCGGCGCGAATAGAGGAGGCAGTGTCCATTTTCTGTTTAGCGAGATTTTTTTTATGATCCAAATCAAAATCAAAATTGGTATAAAAAGGTCGTTGATCAGGTATGGTAAGCCTGTGCTTTCCGGAAGGCGACCAAGCTCTCCAAGCGTTGCAAATAGCATTGCCAGCATTATGCCTATAAAAGGTTTCCAGTGAACGATTAGCGCGATCGCTAGTCCGATTAATATGATTGCCAGCGTTTCCATGGTTGTAGTAAAGTAAGCTTCCTTATCATTCAAAGTATATATGGAGTTTTGCTTTCGCAAAACAGCTAATAGTAAGGCGCAAAACCTCGTTGCACGAGGTCCTGCGCTGTTGATTGCAACGAGGAATCCCGGAAAGGCTCATGAAATTAAGGTTATTCTTGGCGATATCCCGTATGAGATTTTGTCGCTTGATGATGTTTTGGTTGAGGGAGATGCTATCGAAGATGGTGAGACTTATGAGGAAAATGCGCTTAAAAAGGCTGAATTTTTTTATAAAAAAACAGGGTTGTTAACTCTTGCGGACGATTCCGGATTGGAAGTTGATGCTCTTAAAGGCGAGCTTGGGCTTAAGACTCGCAGGTGGGGTGCCGGCGAGAAAGCGACTGATCAAGAGTGGGTTGAATATTTTCTTGAACGCATGAAGTCCGTTTCGGATAGAAGTGCTAGATTTTTGTGTTGCGCGGCGCTGGTTGGAGACGGTGTTCGCGAAGTTTTTTTCGGTGAGGCGGACGGAGTTATTACCGAGCAACTGGAGGCGCCGATTTGGCATGGATTGCCGCTAAGCTCATGTTTCAAGCCTGAGGGTTTTGATAGAGTTTATGCCGCGCTGACGAAGGAAGAAAAAGGGGAGATAAGTCATAGAGGGAAGGCTGTTAGGAAGGCGGCGGAGTGGCTTCGAAGTCGTGGTGATGGGGCTGGGAATATTATGCAAAAAATCGAATCCGAAAGCGGTCTTCAAAATAAATATTGGATTTGCGGAAAAGATACCGGAAGATTTTTATACGAAACGGTTTTACGTGAGAAGCCGAAAGTCGTGCTTGAATTTGGCACATCTGTCGGTTATTCCGCGTTGTGGATTGCGAAGGGTCTTATTGAAAATGGAAATGGGCGGCTTTTTACGGTTGAATCTCATAAAGAAAGAGGTGATTTGGCCGCTGCGAATTTTGCTTCTGCGGGAGTTGGTGAAGTTGTCACTCTTGTTCGCGGTCATGCGCCGGAGGTGATGATGTCTGAAGAGTGCTTGAAGGATCAGGTTGTTGATATGGCGTTTTTCGATTCTACAAAATACGAGCATTTATCTTATTTTGATGCCGTTTATCCGCGTCTTAAAAAAAACGGCGTGATTGTCGTTGATAATATAATTTCACACGGTGAGGGCAATATGATGCGCAAATTTATCGACATGGTGATGTCGCATCATGCAATGAAAAGCGAAATAATAAATATCGGAGATGGCGTGCTTTTTACTCGTAAAGAGATATAGGTTCTACAAACAAAGCCGTTTTACCCGATGCTTGTATTGCGTATGTTATCAGCCATTCGCCTTTTGTGAATCTTAGAACTATTGGTGACGTCGAATCTTCCGTTATAGTCCAGCCATTTTCCGCCATGAATGTTTTTGCGTTTTCCGCGAAGGTTGCTTGATCCGTTGTATTAAGCCACAAGTCATATTGTTCCACAGGGCCTGAGAACGAAGACCTTTCCCATGATATATCACTTGAAATGTATATATCCGGATGAAGTTCTGCTATCGATGCGATGTTTTCGTCGGTGTATTCGATTGCGCCATCAGCTTCATTTGAAAAGCAGCCTGTGGTTGCCAATGTTAGGAATGCCAATGTGGATACTGTAGCAATTAATTTTTTATACATTTTAGTGTTGTTATGTTGTTGGAACTGCAGACGAAGACTCCTCTTCCACCGTGCTCGGTTTTATAACTTTTAACTCAATAGTGCTTTCGCTTGTATAGTTATAATTGTCATAAACTTTTGCTGTGATCTCAACAGTTGTCGTTGAGTATGTCGAAGCTAGTCTGATGGTTCCTGTGTATGGAGATGAGGTTTCGGTGTACTGCAATGTGTCGCCCACATAAAATTCAACCTTCTTTACTCCATTTGGTGCTGTTATTTCAACTTGTATTTCGTTTTCGCCAGTTTCAATCGAGCTTAACGAGGCAGGAGACGTGATTGTTATCGTTGGTGCATTGCCCATGGTTTCTGCGGTGTGTACGTCGTCTGTAAGCGCCGGTGGCAATTCCAGTTCGCTTGACTCTACTTTTGACGCAATCCAGTTGTCTATGCCTGTAACCCATGATGGATACTGCGCGAAATCATATCCGTATATTCTGTAAACTTTTTCTTTTTTTGAGTCCTCCGGAGTGTACTGCGTTGCGATTTTTCCAGAGTCCGTATCGATTGTGTATTTTACATATCCGTCGTCCAGTTCCGTAGGAATGGCGAAGCTTGCGAAGATCTCGGTCTTGATGGCTTCCGATGGTGTGTTTTCAGAAGGAAGTTTTCCCGTTGCCGTACTTACCGCAACTTCTTTTATGTCTGTCGGACGGGTAAACTCCTTTGCCGGTGTGTCATTGAGGGCATTTGTCATGAATTCTTTCCAGATCGGTCCGCCTGTTGAGTAACAACTTGCATTTGCGTACATTCCGCTTCCGCTCGAATTGCCAACCCATACTCCTGCTAAAAGATCCGCTGTATACCCAACAATTACTCCGTTGTCGGGCATCATACTGTCGTTATTGCTTGTTCCGCTTTTTGACGCAACGACTTGTCCGCTTACTCTCATGTTTGAACCTAGGTTGTAAGTGTCGTCTGAAAGGACGTCCGTTATAAGGTACGCTACTTGTTCGTCCAACACCTGTGTTTCTTGTCCGTCTTCCCATTGTTCAAGAATTTCTCCGTTGATGTTTTCAATCTTAAGTATTGGAGTCGTTTCACGGAAATATCCGCCGTTTGCAAATACCATATATGCGTTTACCATTTCCAATAAACTTACTTCTGCAGAGCCCAACGTAATCGTGTAACTGTAATTGTTTTCATGATTGAGGCTCGAAATTCCAAAAGTTTGTTCTGCAAAATTTACAACAGCTTCCTCTCCGCCTGCCAAGAAAAACGCTTTTATGGCTGGTATGTTCTTTGATAAACCAAGCGCTTCTCTTATGCTTATCGGACCTGAAAATATGCCGTCGAAGTTCTTAGGCGTATCTGTTCCAAATCGCGTTTCTACATCATATAAAATTGTTGCCGGAGAATAGCCGTTCAAAAACGCCAGAGCGTATACGAATGGTTTAAAAGAAGACCCCGGTTTTCTGAGACTCGTTACCACGTTTACATTTCCAGAAATGGACTCGTCGTTATAGTCCGCCGATCCAACCATCGCGAGTATTTGTCCTGTCACAGGATGTATTGCAAGTAATGCGGCATTGCTTGCACCGTATTTTTCAAGATTCGTATCTTTGTATTTTGCTATCGCATCTTCAGCTGCTTTTTGCATATCCGAATCAAGAGTTGTATATACTTTCAAACCTCCTTGTTCCACAAATTCCGTTCCGTATTTATCTTCAAGAAGTTGTTTTACGTAAATTATAAAATGCGGAGCTATCATGTTCTCATCAACAGCTTTAAACTCGAGAGTTTCAGCCTCTATTATAGATGCGATCTTGTCGGATTCCGTGATGTAGCCTTCTTTTATCATTCTTTCGAGTACCGTATCGAGTCGGCCCGGGATATACACGCTATCCTCCTCGCTTAATATGTAAGTTTTTCCTATAAGACCTTCCGTATATTCTTCAAAATCCAAATCTCCAATATCTTTTATTTCACGATCTTCCAGTTCTTCCGCCGTTAACTCAACGTCTATTGTTGAGTATTTGTGGTTACCGTAAGGAGAGTAGTATGTTGGTGCGTTTGGAATAGCTGCCAAGATTGCAGATTCCGTTAATGTTAATTCTGACGCATCTTTATCGAAATAAGTTTGAGCGGCAAGTTGTGCGCCGTAAGCATTGTTGCCGTAAGGGATTTCATTCAGGTACATTTCGAGGATTTCATCTTTGCTGAAAAGTAGTTCCACTTTTACTGCCAAAACCAACTCTTTTAATTTTCGGACATAGCTTTTTTCAGGGCTTAAGAAGGTGTTTTTTACAAACTGTTGAGTTATCGTTGATGCCCCTGAAACCGGTTTGCCGAGCAGGTTGTTTACGAATGCTCTGGTGAGCGATTTTACGTCAAATCCTATATGGCTGTAAAAGTCGTCATCTTCCGTTGCGATTGTTGCATCTATCAAATAAGGAGACATATCCTCAAGGTCTACAAGCACACGGTTTTCTTCTCCATGAATTGCATATAATTGATTGCCTTCACGGTCGTATATTATGGTTGATTGTTCAAGGTTTGAATTCTGGAAGTCTTCCAAGCTTGTGCTTGTGAAGCTGAAGACTATAACGTATCCAAGTGCTATTACGAAGATTGTTCCGAGCGTTGCCAATGCTCCTGTTACGAGCCATTTGATCCCACGTTTCAATGCCGATTCGTGAGGTTGTGGGCCATAACGGCGCCAAGTATTCGAAATGTGAGTTTTTATGAATTTCATGGATAGAGATGAAGAAGTGAAGAAATGCAGAAAAATGCAAATGTGATATTAGCATAAAGGGAGAAGTTGGAGAAGTGGGGGAGGTGGCAGGGGTAAAAAAGGAGTGTTTTACTTCCCTCGGATTTTTCCTCCGATCCCTTCAAGGTTTGCAAAAACTTTTTTCTGAACCTCGGCCATTTCAGTGTCTTTCAAGGTTCTGTCTTCGGCGCGCAGTTCGATATGGTAGGCGAGGGCTTTTTCTTTTTCTCCGATTCCTTGCCCTCTGTATATATCGAAAAGGTCGATACCTTGTATGAGATTTTGGTCAGCTTTTTCAATCGTTTTCCTGACTTCGTCGGTGGTAATCGCTTCCGGCAATACGACCGAGACGTCGAATGCGAGCGATGGGAATTTCGGTAATTGAATATATTTATGTTGTCTTTGGCCGGATGCGACGAGGCGAGTCAGATTGATCTCGAATGCAGAAGCCTCTTGTTTAATTCCATAATGCTTCAAGACCTCAGGGTGTATTTCATATATGTGACCGATTATTTCACCCTTAACCATAATGTCTGTGTGTTTTTTCGGATGGGCGTATGAGATCGTTTTTTTGGGACTGACCGTTTGAGAATTTATTGCTCCAAATTTCTCTAAAAATACTTCTGCATTGCCTTTTGCGTGCAAGAAAGATTTTTCATTCGCAACAATTCCCAAAATCCATTTCTCTTCGAGTGGCATGTATTGGCCAATTTCTTTATATGTATGTCCTATTTCATAAATAGTTGGCGCGTTTGCGTTCTTCAATGTTTCCGCCAAGCTCTTCATCATGTTCGGCAATAGAGATACGCGCATGTGCGTTTGATCTTGCGACAAAAAGTTCAAAAGCTTGATATGAATACGCTCATCCAGCGCGCATTTCTTGATGTCTTCTTGGCTGTAGAACGAGTAATTATAAACCTCCGAGAATCCGAGTCCGAGTGAAATTATGTCGCGAATTTTGTGCTTCAAAAACCTTTCGCGGTTTTCGATTGGGAGTTTGGTTGGAAGTTGCGGTAAGACTGACGGAATATTTGTGTAACCGAAAATTCTCGCGACCTCTTCGATGATGTCATCCTCGTTTTTCACGTCTCGAGCGGCACGGAATGTTGGGACTTGCACGAGAAGTTTTTTGCCTTGTTTTTGCACGCCGAATTCGAGGCTCTTAAGGATTTTTACAATGTCTTTTGTTGCAAGAGGTGCGCCGATTTTGCTTGCGATTCGGTCTGCGGAAGTTTCGATTATCGTATCTGTTTGGTTGAAGTTTTTGATGTCGATTATTTGACCTTCGATTTTTGTGGTCGGGCAAATCTTCTTGAGAATTTCCAACGCTCTAAGCATTGCGATTTGCGCGAGGTTTGGGTCGATGCTTTTTTCGAATCTTTGTACGGCTTCTGTGCGGAGTCCGAGTGCGGTTGATGTCTTCCTGACCGATACCGCGTCGAATGTTGCCGCCTCGAAAATTATAGTGTTTGTTTGTTCGTTAATTCCCGAAAATTCTCCGCCCATTACGCCCGCTATTGCGATAGGTTTTTCGTGATCGGCGATAAGAAGATTCTTATCTGTGAGTTCGCGGTCAATGCCATCGAGCGTTTTGATTTTTTCTCCCAGAGTTGCGGTGCGGACTACGATGCCGCCTTTTATCAAACTTGCGTCGAAAGCGTGCATTGGTTGCCCAAGTTCCGACGAGATGAAGTTCGTTATGTCGACAATGTTGTTGTAAGTTGCGTGTCCTGCAGCTTCAAGTTTTTTCTTGAGCCATTTTGGTGACTCTTTTACCTCGATTCCGGAAACTTTTACCCCGATATATCTTGGGCAGAGTTCAGGGTTTTTAATGTCGATTGAAAGATTTTCGTCTGACTGTGGCGCGAAAATTGCTTCTACTTTTGGAGTAAGCTTCTTGAGTTTTTTTCCGGTGAGAGCTGCGACTTCGCGAGCAATTCCGTAGTGTCCCCAAAGGTCCGGTCTGTGGGTTAGAGACTTGTTGTCGATTTCGATTATTGCGTCGTTGAGATCTAGAGCTTCCGCGAGAGGAGTCCCCGGCTTTGCTTTGGTTTTTAGTTCCGTGATTTCTCCTTCGGGGCATGGCGAAAGTCCGATTTCTTCGCCTGCGCAAATCATGCCGTAACTTTTTTCTCCCCTGATTTCAGCTTCTTCAAGCTTGATCAAATCTCCTTGTCCATGCCATTTCACCATCGCGCCGATAAGAGCTACCGGTACCATTAATCCTGCGCGAACATTTACGCCACCGCATACGATTTTGCGCGGATGTGTTTCGCCAACGTCCACCATTACGATTTTTAATTTGTCTGCGTTCGGGTGCGGCAGAACTTCAATAATTTTTCCAACAACCATATTCCTGAAATTCTCTCCTTGGTCTTCGACCGATTCCACTTCGGCCGTGTGAAGAGTTAGCATTTCGCCGATGTGTTTTGGTGTTATTTCAGGGTCGATTTTTACATAGTCGCGGAGCCAGTTTAGGGAGATGCGCATATGGGGAAGTTAAAGAAGTAGAAGAAGTGACGTAGTGATGTAGTTAAGAGGGGAGGGATTGAGATTTTTTAAATTTAATAAGCAAAAAGACTATCCAGCACGTAAAAAACGCGAAGCTGCCGGTTAGGATCATAAAGATCCAGTCTTGAATGTGAATTGCATATATTAAGAGCATGATGTCGCTGGTTGCCCAAGTTGAATAGGCTTTTATACTCATGCCTTTTCCGCTTTTGGTTTTATACATATGCATGATTTGCGGAATGAATGCCACAACTTGTATAGCGTTTCCTACCGCGCCGAGTGTCCAATATGCTATTTCGGAAGTCATTGAAGAAGTAATTGAAGAAGTATAAGAAGTAGGGGAAGTGACGTAGTTAGAATTGTTGCAGGAATCTTGGGTCGGAGCTTTTGAGCAGGCGAATATCGTCGATACCATATCTCATCATTACAAGTCTTGTGAGGCCGAAACCAAAAGCCCAGCCTTGATAAACGCTTGGGTCTATCCCGC
>Ga0156520_125_pt1 | contig 11862 bp, 10 predicted proteins | sample RifOxyB3_FD_111915 | JGI IMG/M metagenome (GOLD analysis project Ga0156520, IMG submission 111915) | Candidatus Peregrinibacteria bacterium RIFOXYB12_FULL_41_12
AAACCGGAACCTGCTCAAACCAAACAAGTCCCGACCCGCATCAAAAATACCGTACGAGCAAGAACGAACGGAATCTGCTCCTACCCTAATTGCCACAAGCCGGCCGAAGAACTTCATCACGCCAACCGACAAGCACTCAACCCGACACACAACCCGAACCATATACACGCGCTCTGCAAATCACATCATCATCTTGCCCACCACAGCCTTATCGCAAACGAAGAGCGCCAACCGCACGAATGGCGACTCCTTGCATACCCCGACAAGACGAATCCGAAATATCAAGTCGATCGGCTCGTGCAGAAATACCGTTCGCCATAAATAAGCGCGCTACCAAACCAACTCCGCCAGCTCATACGGCAATCTGGTCGCATCATATGGCCTGTCGAATAGGGGAGCCTCATACCCGTCAATTCCGCTATACTCAACACCTTCAAACACATAATCGCGCAGAAAAGCATATTTAGCATCCAACTGCTCATTCAAAAGTGCCAATCTCCTGAACGACTCGCCGTGCAAAACATAATACAGGTAGCTTTCAGCAAAATCTTCAAAAGGATCTGTCATCGCATATTCACTTACAAACGAATAGCCGTTAGTTTCCTCACGAAACGACCCATTACCGGTCCAAGAAATTTCATAAAAATCAACACTGAGATCGCCACTGTAGACCGCGCGCAAGCCATCCGTAAAAGCCGACACATCTCCTTCATAAGAATCTATCAGTCCGGTATCAACAGTGTGTCCGATTTCATGTATAAGAACCGCAGCCAGCTCATCTTCCGAAATTCCGGCGCATCTTATTTTGACGGTGTTTCCGCCACCTTGACCTCTTTTTGCATCAGTATCAAAAATCAAACTCAAATTCTCAACAGATTCGGAGTGATTTCTAGGCAGCGCATCTAGAACATCGCTTACAACTTCCATACAAGCGGAAACATCTTCGATTTCAGCAGACCCTTCAATGTTTACGGAACTTGCGTAATGCACGCCAGATTCCATTCCGTATTTGCCTGAAGGCTTGAGGGTTTCCCATCTGTTAGGCTGAATTATGCCGGTATCAGTCGCCTTAACGACAGGTATGCCGACAACAGCTATTTGTATCAAAATTGAAATGAAGCAGTATATTGCCCTTTTTAACACCTTTAGATCGGGTTAAAAGTAAAAGGGCGGAATAATACGTCAAAAAGGGCGCTAAGTCAAGCGCGGCAGGCATAGTGATTAAAGTCAGATCTCTAAAGCAAGCCCCAGGTGGCAAGGAACTGAGTTACCATAGTGGCAGAATATCTAACCATAGGATTTCTAGTAGGCCCACCGAATTTGTATCCATACATTGCGAAAAGTCCGAGTAATTCATTTGCAGCGGCGGCACCACCCCTCATCCATACAGGATGATCGTAAAACATCAAGAATATAGCTATTGAGATAGCTGCTCTGAGGCTCTCTCTTATAACATCATCAACTACTGACTTCTTCCAGTCAATTGCATTGATTATGTGATTAACGGATGTAAGAATGATAGGAATTGTTATGCCGAAATTCATATAATCGGCGTTTTTGGCGGCAACCTCTTGGACTTGTACGCCATAACTTGGAATATTTATATCGTCACCACCACCACCGCCACCTTTTTGGAAGTGTTGATGATCGGCCAATCCGGCCATTGCTAATTTTGCAGGCATTACAGCGATCAAAGCGCTTGCCTTAGCAGTAACGGCTGTAAGTCGAGATACCATTTCAGTTATTTGTCTTTTAGCTTCTTGCGTGCCAAATTGAGATACAAGATCATGGCAAGCATTGGAAATAGCATCATCCATTCCACTACTGTTTTCATCAGCAAGGAACATCTGAAGCTGCATTATGGTTTTGCCGAAAACTCCGCTTATCATATCCTTACCTTCAGGATTCAATTCGCCGCTTTCAACTAGGTCATGTAAGCTCGGAGCCGCAGGATGCGTCTCAGTAGTTTGTACAGGTTGTCCTGATTGACGAACTACGTCACCCTTATTATCGATTCTAATAGGATCAATATTCAATTCGTTTCCAACGTTGAAATCATCCAGTTTGTATGTTCCGACAACTTCTTGGTTTAATACAGCATGACCATCCTTATCCATATTAAATTGTACATTACCAGTCATGAGCCCTCCAACCGACGGATAGCCTAGTGGCTCTCCATCAATATTTTCAGGGGTGTTTTCTTGATGATTGTTCATGGTGTTTATTCTTTAATTTTTTCTATCATTTTACTTGTCACATCGACAACATTTATAGAATCGAGATTCACAACGCTTGTGTCAATTAAACCTTCAAGTTTTGCCTTAAATGCTTCTTCGTTAGATTCTATTTTAGCTTCCAATACGGAAATAGTATAGTTAAGAGATTCTCTATAAATTATGACTTTCTGATCGGAAGGGATATTTCCATTCTCCATTAATGATGTATGCAAAGCTTTTTCATAAGTTGCAAGATCGGTTTTGTTATCCGCAAGTCTTTCTCCTGCAAGCCACGAAGGCCATACTGTTGCGGTTGAATTTATTGTATCCCAGAACTGTTTCTTATACTCCAACATTCTCTTTTCACAAGAAATATGATCATTCAATAATTCGAGTTTCAAGCCGGGGGAATAAGGCGTGCCGTCATCAAACTTTCCACCGTTAACAGAAGAAACCCAGTAGTTGTATCTGACTTTCATGAATTGCTCGAGATCATAGCCTGGATCGATTTCTTCAATGTCATCCTTCTGATCTTCCAATGCTTTTGATGCAAAGGCTGTAAGAGCCTCTCCTGTCCATCCGGAACCAAGATCGGAAATGCCACCACCGGAATTGAATTCGTCATAAGAAGATATAGTAGCAAAATAATCAACATATTTGCTTTCATCTCCATTAGCTTTTTCTTGAGCTGCTGCAACCTGTGTTCTGACGTAAAATCTATAAAGATTTTGTAGTCCGGAATATCTAGGATTGCTAGTTATTGTGCTAAGGGTTTTAAGTTCTGTATCATAAGCTTTTTCAGCTGCTGCAAGGGCATCAGTTTCATTACCATCCCAATCACCTGCCCACCATCCTCCTTCAGCATCAAGAGCTTGTTTAGCAATTATTATTTGCTTGTCCAGTTGATCGAGTTTCTCTCTCGACGCTCTCGCTTTATCATCAAGAGTCGCATCAATTGATGGCATACCCTCAAGTAATTCAAATTCTTTACTTCGGACGGCAGTGCCACTTGTTCTATCAATCTTACCGAAACGACTTGATAAGAATTTTTCAACAACCCTCTCGTAATCTTGAGTTGTAGGTTGTCTTTTTTGATCCTTGCCCAATGAACCGAGCCAGGTGCTCATTGTTTGAAGATCGATTTCCATTGGCTCGAAATATCGCTGATTCAATATGTGAACCGGATTTATATCTTTGCCACTTGCATCAGTATTTATCGTGAAATCTCCTTTTTTCTTGCCTTTGGCTGTATTCGCAGCCTCCCATGTTTGGTAGAGAGCATCATAATCTCTATCGAAATCACTCTTTATTGAATAATCAAGAAACTCTCTTTTCTTAGTATTGATAAGAGCCTTAAACAAAACTCTCATCTCGGCCTCGTTTGTAACCTGAAATCCGAATAGATTCATGAATCCACCTCCGTTATCAACATAGACAATCTTATCAACATCCTTTTCCATGTCATGGAAACGTGAGTTGATATATCTTTCATATTCTGCCCAAACGAGTTCTTTTGTTTTTTCACTCGGATCATCATCGATAGGGGAGTCACTCTCTTCTTGCGTTTTCTCTTCTTCTTTTTTCTTGTCGCCACCTCCGCCACTACCACTACCACCGCCACCTTCATTTTTCTCTTCATCGCCTCCACCACTGCCATTTCCATTGCCTCCCTTGATTGGAACAGGGATGGCCTTACCGCTCTTATAAATTTCATCATTCTTTTTATCGTAAGGCTCAATTTCTCGCCAGTTAAGTTCGCTCAGACTTATTACATGAACACTGAGTCCGGCATTTTCCGTTATCCATTGGTATGCGCCTTTTACTTTTCCGCCAAGTACATCTGTACCACCTGCAGCGCCGGCGGTTTTTTGCACCCAGTTGCTGTCCATGAAAGCTTCTCTCAAACTTTGATTCATGGCGTAAGCGACACTCTCTATATATCCTTTTTCACCTGCCGTTAAATTCTTTTTAAGAGCGAACTGTCCCGTCTTCTCGAAGAAGAATCTTGTCGCCTCGTCTTTTACTTCGTAGAAATTATCAGAATATTTCTGGAACGCAACACTATAACTAAAATCTCCGGAATAGAAAGAGTTGTCCATCAACGCTTGGTATTCAGCCTTGTATTCTGGGCTTGGCAATCCGGCTGTATGCAAGATGTCCAAGAAATCTTTTTTGAAATCCTCTTCTGTGACTTCTACTCCGCTAGTTCTGCCGCTCGCAGCTGCGATAGCATCTCGGTAATTGCCGACTATGGTTCCGAGCGAGTTCGCCAAATCGTCTCCAATTTGCTTCTCATATCCGGCAAGAGTGCCTTCAATATCAGTTTGCGCACCTTTAAGTTCGAGAATATTGCTCTTATATAGAGTCGCGAGAGCCGAAGGCTTGGATTCTCTTAATTTATTGAATTCATTTGTGAGTCCGTCTGGGAATCCTTCAACCTCATCAAACTTCACATTGCTAAGACCGGTTTCGATTGTGCTCTTGGCTGTTTTCTGAAGCCTGTTTTGATAAAATTCAAGAACTTGATTGTTTGGAGCCTCCCATTCAACAGAAGAGAGCAAATATTTGTCTTGTGCCTTATCGTATTGAATAGTGGTTTCTACATCCAAGATTTTTGCTTCTATCACGCCTGTTTTCTTGTCGTATTTTTTGACCTCTATATTTGTAATTCCTCTGCAAACTTCAGGTCCTCTCGATCCACTCAATTCGTCCGCCAACTTAGGAGCAATCAGGGATTCATTGAATTTCGAGTCATCTGAAAGATCAATCTCTGTATCTCCGGAATAGACATTCAAATATCCATCCGCACTAACTCTTGTATTAAGAGGTATTGTCGATGAATTTTTCAATCCTAAGCCGAGTATGGACTTGATTTCATAATCGCCTCCGCTTGTTTTTTTCTTAACATTCCATGCGTTCTGTTCTGAATCGAACTTAGGTTCAAAATCCTTAAGACTTGTAATCTGATTGGATCTTTCGACAAATTCACTTGCCACTTTTGCCTTGCTGTATCTTGCAATAACTCCAAGTGTATCTACGAACGAAGTCTTATTGTAATTGCTACTCACAGCAAGAGTTGCGACTTCTGCATTGTTTTTGATGTCTTTCAATACGATTGTATCGACTCTGTCAGCCGTTTTTTTGATATCGAAGTTGTATGGATATCCATCAACCCATACCTTATTATCTCTGACTTCAACATTGATGTGGTCAGGTATGTCAGCGGCAAGTTCGATTTCAAGAAGTTTCTTAACCTTCTCTTCATTAGGAAGCAATCCTTTTTTCTCGATGGCCTTATCTCTTGCGCCTTTCTCTGCATCAGCCATGTCGAGACCTTCACTTCCGGCCTTTTGTGCGTAAACGCTAAGTACGACAGACCTAAGAGGTTCCCCTCTATGAGCAGCCAAAAGCTGTCCCGGGCTATCGTAACCTCCAAGCTCGATAAGCTCGGATATTGCAACATATAGAGCCTTTCGGTTTCTCTGAGTATTTAATTTCTGAAGTTTGGTGATGGTTTCGGTATCTGTAGTGCTGTCGATAAGGTCGTCGATATTGATCTCTTCGTTATTGGCATTCCTATATAGAGCAATCATTTTGTCGATTTTGAAATCGCTGACTGCGAAAACGGCATCTATCTTGTCGTTATTTTCTATGCCTGCTTGTTGCAAGAACCACCTATAAGCAGGACTATCTACCGATTTTGCACCAAATACGTAATCGCTAAGTTTTCTTTCTTCCGGATCTAAATGTGGCCAAACTCCATTTAAAATATAGAGTCCCGCACCGACTCCGGCAGCCTTCCAAAGGAAGTCTTTTGTTTTTTCACCTGCCATTCCCCACAATTTCCACATCAAGAAAGCGGCAGCTCCGCATTTGGCAATTGTTGCAAGAGGCTTAGTCTGCATACCCTCTACAACTTCGGTATTCAAGAAATTCTTAACACTGTCGAGAATCATGTCAGCCTTAAACTCTTTTGATTCAACCTTTGCCTCTTCGTAACTTTTTTTATAGTCATTGATTTTTGAAACAAGCGTTTTCAAGTTCTCATAAGCTCGGTCAAAAGTTGCAGGGTTTTTTGAGTCGAGCGCCTTCAAAAATTCGCCGACATTTTTCGGACTGCATCCGCTTTCGACAAGTACAGTTCTCATCGTCGCTTGGACTCGACCTGTCTTGTAAAGATCAACCCATTCGGAATAATTCACATCCGTATGTTTCCTGAAAAGCTGAGTGATATCGACAGTGCCGAGAAGACCTATTTGTTCAACAACATTGGTCTCCAAACCGCGTTCCAATTCCTCTTTGGATTTTTGCGTTTCTGTCGCTACTTCGGGTTTTTGAGCGTTGTCCGCCATGCTTTTTGTTTGTTTTTATCTAATAATTATACCAAAAAACGCAAACATTATCAACCCTGTTTTACGTTTTTGTACACTTGTATAATCTTGGCGGTCTGAACGGACTCTTCATAAAAAGAAACAAGCTCGAACTCGAGCTGCCTTTCGAACTCCGGAATGGTCTTGGCGATTTCGTCCATTTTCGCAAAATCTGTGAAAGGAATATCGTCGCGTCCGGACAATCTTTTTATGAGTTTGTTTATTTTATCGAACAAAATAATTTCAAGATCGCTTTTCAGTTTTGTTTTTTGTTCATCTGTAAAACCAAGCCCAATGTCGGTCATGATTTTCTCGATGATTTTTTCAGGGTCGCGTGGAAACATTTTTAGATATTAATGAATGAATCTTTTAAGAAGCCAGTGGAGTACCATTGTAGGTATATTCTTCTTTACTGCAGTTGTGATTGCATTGCCACCGGCTGGCGCTTGTTCGGCAGCTTCTTTTGCTTTTGCAAGTGCATCATCCGAACTTTTCTTGGCGGCTTCAGCTTTATCCGCAAAATGTTTCAATATAGCCTCGGTCGTTGGCAGTTCCGGACTTTTCTGGCCTTTGTCGAGTTCTGTGATTGTGCGATAAACCCTCTCCGCTCTTTGTAATCGCAAAACAAGAGGTCCGATATTTGTCTGCTGATCAAAATCAACTTTTTTACCTGCTGCATTCGTGTGTTGTCCACTTATCGCAACATCGCGAAGCTCTTCTATAAGCATGCCCAATTTCGCGATAGGGAGGGTACCTTTTTGTACGGCTTCAAGTATTTGTTCTTCGGAAGTTCCGGGTCTGAGTACTCCTTTAGCTTTTTTTACAAAATTAAATCCGGGTCTTGCATCCAATTCATCCAGCATTTGATCAAGTAGAGTTCCTTTTGCAGTCCACATACTGACGTCAACAATGCTTGCCGCTCTCTTAAGCGTCGCCTCTTGCAAATCTCTATCTTCGACAGTCATATGCTCCATCACAACCCTTATAAAAGCGCGTTTGCGGTCTTGCTGAGTGACTTCGACAGGTTGTCCTGGTCTAGCTCTTGCGCCAACTCTTTCGACAGCATATCTGCGCGCCATCGCAAGCATACGCAGGTTCATAGGATCGACTTTTTGAGGAGCGGATGGCTTAACAGCAAGTAATTTTGCTAATTCTCCAGAAATTTCTTTAGCTTCAGGTATAAAATCAATCAAGGCGGAATCTGGATTTTTCTGTTGTTCTGTTGGCAAGGTTGCAATTAAATCTCTTGTCACGCCACCAATTACGCCACGCAATGTGGTTACATAATTTCTCATATTACCAAATATCAACGGAGTTGTAGTTAATACTCCTTGAACTGTAGCAATGTAATTGGCAGCATTGGCTATTTTACCTGTTGGATTATCAGCTACTCTAACTAATGATTCAGTTCTTTGCGCTAAATCCCTAAGTGTATTTAGGGCTTCGACTTCCGCATTGTTTCCCCCTCTCAATTGATCCACTGCCCATTGATAATAAGGCCTATTATCGATTGGCCTGCGTACTATGCGTCTTGCATTTGGACCAGTTGCTCCCGGTACGGTTTCTTCAATGTTTTCTTCATGGCCTGCTTCAAGATCTTTCCTTATGAAATATCCATCATGCGAATTGATATCAGTTGCACCATTCTTTAATGCTGGTTGTAGTATAGGTGTCAACGCAGGATCCAATGGAGGAACTTCTAATTCATACGCCGGAATCACCAGCGACATCGTTCTCACCATCTCTTCAATCTCATCTTGCTCATATCCGGACAAGTCCGCAGCACCGCTTATTCTGCCAATACCAGGTATTCTCATGATAGCAGGAAAATGCGCAGCGATATTATTTATTGCGCTTCCTGCCCAAGATCTGAAATGAGGCTTAAGCAAACTTCGCAGAATCGCATCAGCCTTTTCGTCGGTAGTAGTTGCGAGGGTTTCTCGTAGCAAAGGTTCACCGCCGGTTTTGCTGACTTCATCAACAGTATCTTGTCCCAAGACTGCAACAATTGCATCAAGTACACCCTGATTTATTTCTCGTATTTCTCTCGGAGCCGCGCTTACGGCATCTCTATCCAAATACGCGCTGTCCAATCCGCGCGCGACATTTCTGCTTTCGGTATTTGCTTGTTTTATATCCGCCATAATATAAGACGCTTAGCATTTAAAGTCTTATAATTATACCTGAAAACGCAAGGCTTGTAAATACTGCGGAACCTATTTTTTATTGCGGCGCATACTTAAATCAGATAACCTTATATAAGTTTTGTAAATTTTAATCTTAAAAATAATGGAAATCAAAGTTGAGAAACTCCCGAAGTCGGAAGTGAAAATCACAGTCGTAATGACTCCTGAGGAGATGAAAAAATATGAGAATCTTGCTGCCGAACAAATCAGCAAGGAAATCAAGATGGACGGTTTCAGGCCGGGTAAGGTGCCGCTAGAAATGGTTAAATCAAAAGTAGGGGAGGTCTCATTTGAAGCACATACTGCAGAATTGGCATTGCCGGAAGCTTATGCGGAAGCAGTTATCAAAAACAAGCTCGAAGTCGTTGCTCACCCTCGTATCAATATTTTGAAAAACGCACCTCTCTCATTCGAGGCGACTGTTGCGGTATTGCCGGAGATAAAGCTCAAGGATTACACAACTATAAAGGTGAAAAAGACCGAGGTGAAAATAGAAGATAAAGATATAAATGAAGTTCTCGAGAGCCTGCAAAGGCGCGAAGCGACATTCAAGGACGTAGAGAGGGAAGCCAAGAAAGGCGATAGGGTTGAGATAGATTTCAAGGGTTTAGACAAGGACGGGAAAGAGATTCCAAACACAGCCAGCAAGAATCATCCTGTATTGATAGGCGATGGAGCTCTTATACCGGGATTTGAAGATGGACTTATCGGGATGAAAAAAACCGAAAAGAAAAGTCTAAAACTTAAATTTCCTAAAAAGTATCACGCAAAGGAGTTGGAAGGGGCGGATGTTACATTCGAAGTGACCATGAATAGGATAGAAGAGCGTGAAATGCCTGCAATAGATGATCAATTGGCGATCAAAATCTCCGCAGGATCTACAAAAACGCTTGTTCAGCTGAAAGAAGATATCAAGAAGAACTTGGTTGAAATAAGAGAGGAGGATGCGCGCCGTGCTCGCGAAGATGAATTCTTGGGCAAAATAGCGGATATGACAGAGGCTGAATTACCTGAGGCTATGATTGAGGAAGAGATTAATTTCATGCTTGAGCGTAGCAAGAAAAATATGGGCGCTCAGGGTCAAGATTTTGATAAATTCATCGAAGACCAGAAGGCAAAAGGAAAAGATTTGAGGAAGGATTTGAGGGGTAACGCAGAGAAACAAATCAAATTACGACTTGCGTTAAAAGAAGTTTATGTTCGAGAAAAGGTAGAGGCAACGGAAGCGGATATGAATGCAGAGGTACAAAAAATACTTGCAACTTATCCTGAAAAATACCATGATGAAATCAAGAAAATGTATGCGAAATCCAGCGAGGGCTATAGGATTATGGAGAATCAAATCAGACTCAATAAGGTATTAGATAAATACTTAAAATAAAAACACATGAAAACCTTTTACATTACAGGATCGATCCTGATGACGGCCATCATATTGGTCTTAGCGTTCGAAAACATTCAGTCATCATGCGACGGTCTCCTGATATTCTTCTATTCATTGCCTACAAGCACTCCGACAGGAACAATATTTTTCGAAGCAATCTTGGGTATAATCACGGGTGTGTTCTATACGCAACTATTCCGTACGATTGTGGACAAAGATGAAGACGAAGACGACGATTCTTCTTATTAAGAGAAACACGATTGAAACATCAAAAGCCTTTTCTCCGGAAAAGGCTTTTTTAAGCCATAAAATTTGAATACAAAATTTATACGCTCATTCACGAGAAAACGAGTCGAGAACAAAAAAATAGCTCAAACTGCGCAATAAAAAACGCCACAAGGCAAGACGTTGACGAAAATAGTCGTTTTGAAATCCCAATCTGTAAAAGCGAAACATCGCGATTATGGCTGTATTGAGCCAATTTTTTACTTGCAATTCGTCTAAAAAACTTATACAGTCCGGTCGTACTGTATAAATTATGTAGTCATATTCAACAGTGCTTAAACAACTGTTTACATCTCAGGCGAGAGCAAAGTTACTGACAAATTTCTTGCTCAATCCGGATAAGGAATTTTTTATCCGACAATTGACGCGCGAGCTTGACGAACAAATTAATTCAATCAGGCGCGAGTTGGATAATCTCAAGAGGTTGGGACTTCTTAGGGCTAGGATGAAGAATCGCAAGAAATACTATGTTGTTAATAAGAATTACATAATATACAACGAGCTTCGAAGCATAATAATCAAGTCGGTTAATACAAGGGAGAATATAATAAAGAAGATAACCAAGCTTGGAAGAGTCGATTTCTTACTTCTTTCAGGTATATTCGTAGATAAGGATTCCCCTGTAGATATGCTTATAGTAGGCGATATCGAGCGCGAGAAGCTTCAGGACTTCCTAGATAGTCTAGAGTCCAAGCGTCCTATCAAATACAGCATTTTAACGCGAGACGACTTCCTATATAGAATCAAGTGCAACGATAAGTTTACAAAAGAACTTATCAAGGATACGGAGAACATAATTGGCGTAAACAAGATCGATTACAAACTTTCGGCTTGATTAATAGGATAATATTCCTTATAGTCTTGCCGCATATTTTCTAAATGTTCATAAAATGAGACAAGATATATTAAACGAGATACACAAGGGTTCTCTGAAGAAAATCCCTGAGGTGAAGACTGGATACACAGTTAAGGTTCACCAGAAGATCAAAGAAGGTGGAAAAGAAAGAGTTCAGATGTTCGAAGGATTGGTAATTAAGATTAGCAGCGGAGCAGGAACTGATAAGTCTTTTACGGTAAGAAGAATCGCATCTGGAGTCGGAGTTGAGAAGATTTTCCCATTCCACTCTCCAAATGTTGCGAAAATAGATGTAATCAAGAAGGCTAAGGTCAGGAGATCCAAGCTGTATTACATGAGAAACAAGACAGGTAAGGCTGCAAGATTGCAGGAGGAATACGTAGATGATCGAGAAGAGCATATGATAGAAGCTAAGCCTGAAGTGAAAGAAGAAGCCAAGAAGGAAGAAACGAAATAAATTGCACCAACATATGCCGCCCTCAGCGCAAGGAAACGAAGTGATCCTAGCGCATATATTATAAGTTGTTTCGCATTAGCGAAACTCCATGTAAACTAGGGGCGGTTT
>Ga0156520_150_pt3 | contig 8331 bp, 9 predicted proteins | sample RifOxyB3_FD_111915 | JGI IMG/M metagenome (GOLD analysis project Ga0156520, IMG submission 111915) | Candidatus Peregrinibacteria bacterium RIFOXYB12_FULL_41_12
ATCCCAATAGTACAATACTAATACCGGATTCAGCACATGCGGGTAACATACTGATAGAAAGAGCCAACGCTGAAGCAATAAGCCTTCACGGTAAAGGAGCTGGTAAAAAGACGAAAGAAGCACGAAGAATCACTCGTGAAGCATATATGGCGGATTCGGCTAACTTACAAATCGCGAGAGAACAAGCGTATTATTATGGGTTAAGAGACATATGTTTTTTGGAAGCAATACAAGATCATTTAGACTCAAAAAAAACACCGGGACAAAGACCGAGTATACAAATGATGTCAGAAACAATCGAACAAGACCCTATCTTTCAAGCTTTACTTATGAGATTAAGGACGCTGTATGCATCTTCGGATGATAGAGCGAAACAGCTAATACTATCATGTATACCACCGGTACACAGGGAAAGAATAAGTGGAAATCCAGAATATACAATATATGAACTTGCAACCAATTTATATTATCACCTTGGCGGTTCTACAAAAATAGGCCCACGTACAGAAGAAAGATGGGATGAACCGACAAAAGAACTAATAACTCGATTCGGAAAAGAGTTGGGAATTGAAACAGACCAAGAATTCAGAGCCATTTATCCTGATATAAGAGGATCAAGAGACGTCTTCTACAGCAGAGTAGCCTTAGAAGATCAACCTCAAAGACTTAACCCACTTTCACTACACCAAGGGATATTGAATAGACCCGCCGAATTTGACGCCTTTTTAAAGAGAATGTTCCCAGAAAGAGAAGAAGATTTTTTCGCACTAAAACCATCTAAACAGAGAGATGTTTTTGAAAAAACAAGATGGGGAAAAATGATGAAATTCGAAGAAATATTCAGTATATATGTTTCTTTTCTAAAAAGATTAAAAAACTGCACGAAACTCGGAGAAAAAAGAGAGGAAGTTATTGAAAATGAAGTCATGAAAATACTCAAAGGCGGAGTATTGGAACTAGCAAATGTACCAACATTCCGGTTCCTATTACTACGAAGCGGGATAATAGAATTAGAGGCAGGAGAATTGGAATATAAAGGATGTCCTTTTGACATAAAGAGCAAAAACACTTTGCCATTCGAATGTAGAAAACAACCTGGAGAATCGGAAGCCGGATACAAAATCAGGTTCTTTATGGAACTATTACAAGGTATGAATGGACCTATAAGTATGCACATGGGAAGACTAGCAAGCAGTGTTGGATTCGAATTTTGGCTTTTCCTAGAAGATGTTTGCGCAATACTAAAAGGAATATCGAAACCTGAAGGATTCGATTATTATAAAAACCATTGGAGATACGAGGATTTTATGGATGAGTTCACTGACGGAATGAAACCATATTCAGATCACAATTGGGATGAAGAATGTTTGAGATTTCTCGAGCAAAGAAAGTCACATGAAATTGACTAGAAGGCAAGAATACTACGCGCCTCTTTGCATTTACTTGATTTTATTAAATTTTCCCATAAAATTACTTCCCTTTCCCTTAAATTTTTATTTTGGATCAAAAGCTTCGAGAACATATAGATGAGTTTGGAGGTAAGAACGGTGCCCTTGTTTACCTGCGCGGGTTGACGAGGGGGGGGGGGATTATGTTCTGCCTATGGAGGTGCTCAAGAGTGGTGATTCTTACACTGGCGAAACGCATAGAGGTGTTAAGGCGGCGTGCAAAGAAGTTGGATCCGATAGGGTTATTGTAAGAACAAGCGAGCCGACAGATTTTCAAGGAATGGTTGATGCAATGCCGACAGAAGTTGTCGAAATGGGTTGGTTTTCTCGTGGGCGTATTGCGAAGGTTATTGAACAAGTTAGACAGAGATGTACTCATCCAGATGTTCTTAAATATGCTGAAGTTGAGGGATTTGGTTATGATCCGCAAAGAGTTACCGTATCTGTTACTCCTTTTTCCGGTTATCCACACGGACTGGTTACTGAACATCCGAATCAGGATGGGGTAAGGTTGGTTGATGAGTGGGAACCTTATGGTGGTAATTTTGGAGATAAAAATGTTTCAGCGGATTTTGTTAATGGTAACATGGCATATGCTTACATGGGGCAATATAACTTTAAGAAATATCTAGCCGTACAAGAATGGATTAGAGAATCCGGTGTTTTGGATTCGGATATGGCTTATCAGTTTGAATGTGGTAGTGGACAAAGCAACCCTGTACTTTTTCAAGTACGTGAGTTTGCCAAGAGGGCAAAAGCTAATTTTGAAGTTGCACATTCTCGCAGTGGCAATATGCATCGTGTTTTTGGCATTACTCCAGAAGAAGGGATAGAAGTTGTTGTTGCTAGAGAACGAAGTAGGAGAATGCTATATGAAAATGTATTACCTAAAATTTCAGATACACAACCTTTCATATTGGCTCCCGACCAGACTCATTCACGCTTATTAATTGATGAGATTCCTGATCGTAGAATGCTTGGCTATACAACTAAAGACAAACCTGCGTTATCTCATCAGGCAACAAGATTTGTACAAGCCGCCTTGAGACATCGACATGGATTTGCTCAATTAATGGATTTGGATTTTTATGAAAGATATCGATATGGTTTGCCAAAAGTCAGAGTAATTTCCGACGGTGTTAGGCAGAGAGTTGAGCCAGTTTGATAACACGGAATTCCACTCCACTACCCCATCCACGCCATCCCCTGCGAAACCCCGCACATAGTCTCCCCAATCTTAGACCTCCAGAAATTACGCGCCATCTTAACACTGCTATATCCAAGAAAAGCCACCGCTTTCGGAGCCGCATTTGTCATGCCCAAAGGTCTTGGATCGATATTATGTCCATGATCTCGCAAAGCCATATTCATAGCCTCGAATCCAAGCTCCCCAATCAATCGCAACGCCAAAGCCATAAGCCAACGCGTACCGGGGATATTTGAGACGCGCTCACCATCACTACCGACATTCATCAATCCGGGATCGGTCAAAATAACTTGACCATCTGGACCTTTTTCAAGATTACTCAAAATCGGCACGTTTGCAGGATTGAATAGACATCTAAATGCGCTGCTGATCGCCGCTCCGCCAAGAGGATCAACCATTAAATCACGATCAGCATAAAGCATCTCTCCATTTTCAAGAATTTTACATAAAGCCGGTCCCCAACAAGGCTCACCCATATCGTCCATAACCATACAAGGCTCCGAAGAATAAGCCTCGGTAATAACAAAATCCGCCGCCTCGCCGCCAATCTTTTTCGTCAATAATTTCAAAACGGCCCCAACCGTAAGCTGTTTCCAGAGATTTTTGACCAACTCCATGCGCGTACAATCCATAGCTCTATCAACTTCACATCCCTCTTCCAACTGAATCAATTGAAAACTCTCTCTTAAACGAAACCCATATTCTTGAAGCGCATCAATATACGCACGCATACCTTCATACCTCGGCGTTTGCCATCCGAAAAAACATCTATTCGGCTCCTTAACGACAGTCCTATTGGCAGGTTCTTCCCCGTTTAAACTCTGCAAATCCCGAACAGTAAGTTCGTTTCCCCGTCCATGAACTCGCATTCCAGTTACAATATTATGAGCCTTCTCGGTCATAAAAAAATTTAAAGGTAGCAATGATACCCAAATCAGCCTCCCTCCTCAATAGAAACTTACTTCTTTGAAAGGACCATCCACCCGCCAATCCCCGCAACCATCACCCCAAGCACAACAACAGCCACCAACTTCTGCGCTGTCCCCAAGAAAAGAGCAGTAGCACCAAAAGCCGCACACACCGCATATATAACAAAAAGCGATTTTCTTTCCGATAATCCGACCGCCAATAGCCTGTGATGAAAATGCCTAAGATCACCTCTGAAAGGCGACTTGCCTTCAAATACACGGCGAACTATTACCCAAACAAAATCGATAAGAGGCAACCCGAGAACCAAAAAAGCCGTTGCAATCTTACCCCCCGATAAGATAGCCAAAACCGCAATCATATATCCGAAAAACATACTTCCGGTATCCCCCATCAGAATTTTTGCCGGATAAAAATCAAACAGCCAAAACGCAAGCGCCATACCTGCAATCGAAATCGCCAAAATAGCTGTCTGCGTCTGATCAATCGCATGAAAATTCGGTCTGACTGCAAGTGCAAAAATAGTAGTTGCGGCAATCACCGTAACACCACTCGGCAAGCCATTAAGCCCATCAAGCCAATTCATAGTATTCACCATCGCAAGAATCCAAAAAACCGTAACAAAAAGTCCAACCAAAGAAACTGCAACAAGATGATTACCAACCCCAAAACTAATCTGAAGCCCACTCAAATCAATAGAACCTCCCAAGGGGTTTGTGACATGATCAACTCGTACTCCGGACAAAACAACAACAAGCGCCGCCAATCCTTGCGCCATCAGCCTCGGCCACGGCGACAATCCTTTTAAATCATCTATCAAGTTCACAACCAGCAAAACCAAAGCCCCTATAACAACACCTACAACTTGCAAATTCCACTCAAGAAAAAATCCGGCAACAACCAGAAAAACGATATAAAAAATAATTCCACCCACATACGGAATCGGAGCCCTCGTTAGCCCATATTTATGCGGTTTATCCATAAGTCCGATTCGCGGAAAAACCTTAAGCGCACCCCAAGTCAAAACAAATGTTGCAATAAATGCGATCAGACCAGGCAAAATATACTTTAAAACCTCACTCATGATTAAATTTTAGCACATAACCTTTGGAAGGTTAATCCTCTTTGCCGCCTCCATATAAACCTCAGAATTGCGTCTGAAACCAATCTTAAGAATAAAAACCAAAACCTTCTCACCATCAAACCTATAGACCACCCTGTAAATTCCAATCCTTAATCTACGACAACCTTTCAGCTCTCCAATCAAAGGTTTTCCAAAAGAAATCGGATCTATCATAAGTTTCTTTTCAATAGTCTTAAATATCTTTTCAACATCAGATTTATCAATCTTTTTCAAATCCTCCTCTACAAGTTTATGGAAAACGATTCTATACATAAAATTTATCAACCGTTAATTCCCAATTTCCTTCTCATAACATCAATATCTACATAATCTTCGTTAGTAGCATTTTCAAAACGTTCTTTGGCCAAATAACCAAGAACAATATCCTCAAATGCATCGAGAATTTTTTCCTGCGCTTCATAATCATCAAAATTCTGTAAAACGCCAATCGGCTTACCACGTTTCATAACAATAACCTTTTTTTTCATCTTCATAAGCATTGGAACCTCAGTTCTAAGCTCTGTAGCCCCTATAAGAATCGTATCTTCAGCGACATTGATCATAAATAGACGGTTAAATGTACATTTCAATTGTACACTACGGCCGACGATAAATCAAGCCAACACCTATTTACCATAAGCACGTTACAAAAAGATGGAATAACGCCTCCCCTATCCCCCCTTCTGTTTTCTGTAATTCTGTGTTCTGTAATTCTACCTATACGCCCCACTCCGATAATCCACATTAACCACTTTATTACCAGAAATATTTTTCTCGAAAATCACCCTTATCTTCCCCTTTCGAATTCGATAAAGCCTACCAAAACCTTTTAATTTCTTAACATCACAACCATCAAGATCTCCGGAAATAGCTCTAAGTATTAAATCAGAAACAATTTCACGCTCTTTGAGAGTCAATTTCGCCAAAAATTTTTCAATCTTATCCATTTAATTTCTTGATTGTTTTTAAAATCTTATCCGTATCAAGACCCTTATCACAATACAACCCGAAGCCATCTTTATCTTGATAAAAAACCGTCTCATCCTTCGCTAAAGGCTTGATCAGCAACCCATCATCAGTCTCTTCAGCTATGAAGTTTTTGGTCTGAAATTTCATCCTCCATTTTTTCGGAAGAGTTATCTGGCCCGTATTGAACATAGACAAAGCGTATTGCATAATGATTTTAGTTAAATTGATTAATCTAACTAAATTATATAAAAATCACCAAAACAAGTCAAGTAAACCACAGTCACATTACAAACACATGGAATCGAAATCTCTGAAATTTCCGCGAAGATATCTGCACGCTTCTGTTCTTTACGAAAGTCGGTCGCAAGACCGGCCGAGTAAATAACAGAAAGGAAGCCATCTAAGCGAAAATTTCAGAGATTCTTATAAACCTTCAAACTCCCCAGTTTATTATCATATCTCAAAATACTCACAAGCTTTCCTTCATAATATCCTGAAACATAACTCCCAGGGAAACTCCCTCCAACCTTAATCCTCTGCCCTCTCATAATCCTGTCATAATCCGCACGATTGAGATCCATCCTCGCCCAACCTTCCAATACATTATCAAGAGGTATCAACTCAACAGTCTCCGCCTTAACGTTTTCAACCTTAACCGCGCGCTCCAAATCAAACTGTCCGACACGAGTCCTTCTAAGTCCTCCCAAGAAACCGAAACATCCCAATTTCTCGCCCAGATCACGCGCGATAGACCTTATATAAGTCCCGCTTCCACATTTGATTTTACAATTCACAACCGGCAACATAACTGGCTTCTCCATCCCTTCAAGCAAAATCCCATAACCGTACTCATCAACCCTAAACCCAATATCCGTAATATCGCTGATCTTAACTTTTCTCGAAGGCAATCTGACTGGCAAGCCCTGCCTTGCCAAATGATAAGCCCTCTCACCATTCACCTTAATTGCCGAGAATTGTGGCGGCACTTGATCTATCACACCTTTAAACTCCTCAAGCGCAACCATAACTTTTTTCAAATCGGGCTCAGCTTCTTTACGAGCGGAAGCCTCCTTATAAATCGCCTTAATATATTCCGGCTTATAATCAATTTTACCCTCGGCATCACAAGTATCACTTCTTGCACCAAGTACAATTTCCGCATCATATTCCTTGTCCATAATCATAAGAAATTCATTCAGCTTGGTAGCCCGACCGATCGCAATAACAAGAACACCTGTCGCCATAGGATCGAGCGTACCAAGATGCCCAATTCTACGTTCATTAAGAATCTTTCTCAAATCCGCAACGATATCAAAAGAAGTCTTGCCTTTCGGCTTATCTATTACCAGAAAACCATCCATCATAATTAAATTAAAAATATTACTTATTACTCGCCATTCTCAATCCGGTATTCCGTATTCGGAATTCGGAATTCATCCCCCTATCTCCACATCACTCTCTTTGCTCAAAAACTCTCTTGCAACTTGCCTGTCATCGTGGGGGATTTTTCCTTCGCGAGTCATTTGAAATTCTTCAGCCCCCTTACCAGCTATCAATATAGTATCATTTTCTTGCGCCATCGACAAGGCTAAACGGATAGCCTCTCTCCTAGAAGGCACTTTCCAGAGCTTCTCCCCCTCCACCCGTTTAATACCTCCGGCAATCTGTTCGATTATAGCGATATTATCTTCATCATAAGGATCGTCATCGGTAATAATAATCTCATCACACCTCTGATCGGCAACTTCGCCCATAAGAGGCCTCTTAGCCTTATCGCGCCCACCTCCGGTAGCACCGAACACAAGTATTAATTTACCTTTTGTAAGAGGCTTGAAGACATCTATAAGAGCCTTCAAAGAATCCTGAGTATGCGCATAATCAACTATAACGGAAAATAATTGTCCACAATCAATAGGCTCCATTCTTCCGGGAACCGCACTGCACTCCTCAAGCGCTTTCTTTATAGTCGGCAAACCTATATGTTCGGAAACCGCAACAGTAGCCGCAGCAGTAGCATTATAAACATTCACAACTCCGGGAAGTGGGAATCTAATTTCCGCTTCTCCATTCGGAATAAAATATTTAAACTCGGACCCGTTCGGAAGCGATTTTACATCGCGCGACACATAAATACCTTTCCTAAGCCCAAAAGTATATTTTTGATCCGCAGGAAATTTAAGAAAATAATCGGATGCAACATCGTCATTATTCACAACAAAAACTTTTGGCACATTCGACTTCCTTTGCGACCTGTTTAATTTATCAAAAAGCATCCCCTTTGCCTGCTTATAAGAATCAAAAGAACCGTGATATTCGATATGATCTTTTTGCAGATTTGTAAAAACCGCCGTATCGACATTCACGCCCCATAATCGCGATTGCAACATCGCATGAGAAGAGGTTTCTATAATTACATACTGACATCCTTCTTCTACCATTTCCCTAAGCAATCTCTGAAGTTCAAACCGTCCAACCGTCGTCTGTTTGGTAAGATTCGCCCATTTCCTATCACCAACCTGAAAAAAAACTGTCGACATCACTCCAACCTTATGACCAGCCTTCTCAAGAATCTGCGCAAGAAGACTGCAAGTCGTAGTCTTACCCTTCGTTCCTGTAACAGCAATAACGCGCAAATAACGGGAAGGGAATCTGTAATA
>Ga0156520_108_pt1 | contig 7822 bp, 6 predicted proteins | sample RifOxyB3_FD_111915 | JGI IMG/M metagenome (GOLD analysis project Ga0156520, IMG submission 111915) | Candidatus Peregrinibacteria bacterium RIFOXYB12_FULL_41_12
CCAATATTGTTTCATGTGCGCCGGGATTGCGAATAGTAAATTCAAGATAAAAAATCGCCAATACAGCCAAGAAGAGTATAAGAAACTGGTCGAGGAATATATGCGAAAAAATCCCGATGATTTAATGCGCGAATTCCAAGAGTTTAGCGTGACGGTTCCGAAGAAATATCAGAACCAACTCAATTGCGAACACTCCTCCGGCGACTACATCCAAAGCTGTAAAAACGCGATCGATTGTTATGATTGTTTCGATCTTGAAGATTGCAAATATGTGATTGAAAGCGTGAACGCAAAAGACTCGATGGATCTGTCGATGCACGACAAGGATATCGAGCTTTGTTACGAGTGCAGTTCGGGAGGGGAAAGTAACAAAAATTTAAAGTTCTCTTATTGCACAATAGCGAGCCCGAATTCGGAATATTTATATTCTTGTTTTTATCTCGCAGACAGTTTCGGCTGCGACGGGATTCATACGCGTAGCAAGAACCAGATTCTTAACAAAAAATATTCCGAATCCGACTACAAACTCATGCGTCAGCAAATTGTAGAGCACATGATGCGCACCGGCGAATATGGGGAGTTTTTTCCAATAAGCATTTCTCCATTCCCATACAATCAAACACTTACGCAAGATTACTTCCCTCTAACTCGTGAACAAGCATTAGCGAAAGGATACAAATGGAAGGATCCGGATCCGAAACAGTACATGCCGGCAACAGCTCAAATACCTTATTCGATAGAGGAAACGCCGGACTCAATTACACAAGAAATTCTAGCGTGTGAAGCTTGCGGCAAAAATTACAAAGTGATTGCGCAGGAGTTGAATTTATATAGAAAACTCCATCTCCCTATCCCGAGGAAATGCCCCGAATGCAGATACTTAGGCTTACTCTCATTGAAAAATCAGCGACAATTATGGAATCGCACATGCGCCAAATGCGATATGCCGATACAAACAACTTACTCTCCGGACAGACAGGAAACTGTCTATTGCGAAAAATGCTACTTGGGAACAATATATTGAACGCGAATTTCAAATCAACTAAATACTCCCATGCGCAAATTCATCTTCTGGACCCCAAGAATCCTAGCAATAATGCTTGTCCTGTTTTTGACATTATTTTCGTTTGATGTTTTCGGAATGGGTTATGGATTCTGGGGAACACTTCTAGCCTTTCTTGCGCATAATATTCCGGTATTCATTCTTATCGCCGTATTATGGATCTCTTGGAAATATGAGATCGTTGGCGGAATCGCATTTATTCTTGCTGGAATTTTTTATATATATTTTACGATTTTCAGGAACGATCCGTTTGAATGGTACTACCTTTCTTGGAGTTTAATTATTTCAGGTCCGGCCTTTCTGGTGGGAACGCTGTTTTTGATAGGGTGGTTTAAGAAGAAACACGAATGACGAATTTCGAATACCGAACACCGACAAAAAGATATACAATCAAAACGGTATTCGTAATTCGATATTGGGTATTCATCTTACGGCCATGATATGTAAAATTACAAATCGCCAATTTGAGATAACGCCTGCTGAAATCGCACTTTGCGACAGAATGGGTATTCCTTACCCAACAACTTGTCGTGAAGAAAGACTGAGAACTCAATTGGCAGGTCGAAACGAATGGGGGCTTTATCCAAGAAAATGTGATGCAACAGGAGAAAAAATCCTTAGCGTTTATAGGCCCGATAGCCCGTTTATAGTGTATAAAAACGAATACTGGTGGGGTTCGGCATGGGATGCCGTTTCATATGGTCGCGATATCGATTTCGCCAAGCCGTTTTTTCAACAATTTGCCGAGCTACAAAAAGTTGTTCCGCGAGAAGGAACTACGGTTTTTAACTCTACCAATTGCGAATACAACCACCATATACGCGAATCAAAAAACTGTTACTTAAACTCGCTTATAGCCAGATGCGAAGATGTTTATTATTCATACTGGGTTGTAGGCGACAAAGATATTTATGACTGCCTATGTACGAATAAAAGTACGCTCTGTTATTGGTGCGGCGATATAAATAACGGATACGGATGCATAGCCGTAGAGGAGTCGAATAATTGTAGCGATTGTTATTTTTCTTTTCAATTACGCGGTTGCGATCACTGTATTTTTTGCACCAATTTAGCTACGAAAAGTTATTACATCTTTAATCAAAAATGTACGCGCGAAGAATTCGAATCTATGAAGAATAAGCTATTTAACGGATCTTACCAAACATGGACTCAATCTTATGAAAAATTTTCGGAAATGAAAAAACAAACTCCTCACAGATTCATGCATTCTCTAAATCACGAGAACTGTACGGGTGATCATATTTATAATTGTAAAAATTGCCATGATTGCTACGATAGTTTCAACAGCGAAGATTGTCTGAATGGACTCTCTTACGATAGTTCAAAAGATGTCCATAACAGTTATTCGGCCGGCTGGACAGGCTGCGAAGTGATTTATGGCTGTACGGTTATGAGAGGCAGTCAGGACTGCGCATTTTGTACGTATTGCTGGTATTCGAGCGAGCTTCGTTATTGCGACAGTTGTGTATCGTGTGAAAACTGCTTCGGTTGCATCGGCCTTCGCCATAAAAAATATTGCATACTTAACAAGCAATATTCGCGTGAAGAATATGAGAATTTGGTTCCAAGAATAATTGAACTTATGAGTAGACAAGGCGAGTGGGGAGAATTTTTCCCACCTTGGCTACTCCCATTCGCATATAATGAAACAGCGGCAAACGACTATATGCCTTTGACCGAGCACGAGGCTGTAAAACTAGGCTACAGGTGGCTTACGAAAAACAAAAAAGAGTACATACCGTCGACCATGGCGAACATACCCGACAATATATCGGAAGTTTCGGAAAACATAACAAAAGAGATTCTAGCCTGCGCACATTGCAGTAAGAATTATAAGATTATAGAAAAAGAGCTTAAATTTTATAAAACGATTGGATTGCCAATCCCGCGGTTATGTCCGTCCTGTCGAAACGCTATGCGATTCGCAGCCCACAACCCTTGCAAATTGTATAAACGCTCATGCGCAAAATGCGAGGCCGGAATCGAAACGACATATGTGCCAGACCGGCCGGAAACCGTTTATTGCGAGAAGTGCTATTTGGAAACAGTTTATTAAAACGAATTGCGAATTTCGAATACCGAATACCGAAAAAAGAATATATAATTCAGCCGTAATTCGTCTTTCGTACCTCGTAATTCATCTCTTAAATGTCCAAAAAAAATAAAAAGTCTGAAAAAACCTCCGAACCAAAAACAAAAAAACACGAGCAAAAAACCGAGCACAAAGTCGAACCGAAGCCGGAACACAAACCGGCGGTAAAAAAAGACACGCTTCCACTGAAAAATAAACTAATAAACGGTGCAATTCTACTGATAATTCTCACGGCTTTTTCGCTGATGGCTATCTTTATGGCGCAAAAAGTTCTTGAACCGACAAACCTCGGAAACATTCTTCCGGCAAACCAAACGGTCGCCTTTGCGACAATCAATGTCGCCGACCTTTCAACAAAAACAACTCTTTCCGAAGACTATTCGCTCAATCCTGCGAATCTCGAAAAGACAGTTGCCGGATATCTCAATCAAGAGAGTTTCGATCTTCTCAAATCTTGGTTCGGCAGCCAAATCGCAATAGCGCTCATAGCTGACACAAATCAGTCTATTGAAAAGATTTATTTTCTTGAATATCAGAGCAGGAGCGAGGCGGAAAAATTTCTCAATTCCCTGACTGTCGAAGACGAATCGCTCTCTCGCGAAACTTACGAAGGGCATACGATTTATTCATATTCTTTAAGCCAAAATTTTTCCGCGTGTTTCATCTCGAATTACATGGTAATTTCACAGAATGCAGAAATCCTTAAGCTAATAATAGACTCTTCAAAAGGCAGTTCATCTAACTTGAAATCTCTAAGCGCATACAATACGATTGCAGATAATTTACCTTACGATGCAACAGGAATTGCGTTCTGGAATGTGGAACTTTATCCGGATTTGGCAGCATCTTATTTGCCGATTTACGATATGATTCCGGAAGCGCTTATTGCTCCTGTAATGTCGATTTTTAACGGATTTGGTGCGGCTATACAGGCGAATGCGGACGGGTTTTATATACAGACTTATACGTCTGTTGATAAAGAACTTTTGGCGGACAATTCTTATTTCAGTTTGGTGAAAAAATACAATGCGGATTTGGCGACATTTATTCCAAGCGAGCCCGAGATGTTTTTTGGCGGTGAGAATTTGCAGGGCGAGATAGCCAAGACGGTGTCGGTCTTCCAGCAGTTTAACGAATCTGCGGCGATAATTTTTGAAGGAATTTTGCGCGGAGCGATCAAGGATTATTTTGGCGATTCGATTGATGTTGATGATGATGTTTACCCGATTTTCGAGGATGAGTACGCCATATCTGCTTATGAAAACGAAGAGGGTGTAAAAAAATATTTAATATTGGTTGGGTTGGGAGATTCTGAGGAAAAACAAATTCATATAGATACGCTGAAACAGGGATTTTTGACTCAACAAATTTACAGTGAACCTTATGTCAAAACATATGTTTTACAAGATGGAAGCGAAGGGAAAGAGGTGGTTGCCGACTTGGTGGAAATTCTCAATGAACAAGTCGTGTACGGCTCGAATACAATAGATATGTTTTACCTGTCGAACGGTACATCACTGGCATACATGACAGTTCTGAACAACACATTGGCGATATCGACAGACCTCGACCTGCTGAAACAGTCTGTTGATTTAATGAATGGATCGGGAAGCGAAAGTTTTGAAGATACGGAAAACATGTTGGCGCTAACCTCAATCATAGGATCTGCGGATGAGGCAAGCGTAATAGATATCGGCGCAATGAAAGATTCCGAATTTTGGGGAATAGAATTCTTCTCTCCATTTTCAAGCATCAGTTCCGGTAAGAACTTCTTTGATGATGGAATTGCGACATTCCATATGCTACACTACTAGTCCCAAGAGCAAGGGAAGCGAAGCGCTCACTTGCTCCATAATATCAAGTCGTTTGCGGATGCAAACTCCTTGTCAAAAATAAAAAAACAAATGGGCAATTCCATCATAAGAATTCCAAGCCGTCCGATAGAAGACAACGGAGCAAAACCGCAGAGCTCTCCGCATATTTTGAAACTGGATAAATCACGAAAAACGGAAACCGAAAAATGTGGTGACATAGTTTCGACGGAACAAAGGGAATCCGAAACGAAAATAATTCCGTCCGAATCACGCAGTCCGAAATCAGTCAGGAAAATCGAGATAATCAAGCTTGCAGCAACAGGTACAATGGTCGTGCTTTTGCTAAATATCTCACAGATTTATTTCAAGACAATGCAGGCAAAAGATGCGGTAATGAATTCCGCATACGCAGGGTATGAAGATCTTATGCAGGCGACACCGAGCGATATGACGGCAAGTGGACAGGCATTTGAGAAGGCTTTTTATCAATTCTCAATGGCGGAAGAAACAATCTGGTATTTATTGGATCAGCCGGAGCAAATGACGGATTCAAACAAATACGTGAAAACAGCATCAAGCATGTTAAACGCTGGGCAGTCTGTCTCTAACGCAGGCCAACTGTTTTCGGAATTCGCAACGGAAATTTCCGAATCGGGCGAAAATCTTTTTCAAGAAGATTCAGCCGGCAAGCCATCGGTAACAGAAGCGTTGAAAGAAGCTTTTTCGCTTTATCTGGAGCCGGCGAGAAGCGAACTCGCTGAAGCGACAACGTATCTTGATGAAGTGGATACGGACGTTTTGCCGGAAGAGTATCGAGAAAAAGTCGAATTTGTACGCGATCAAATGACAGATCTAAATAGTTTTTTTGCAGATATTTCGGAGAACGTTCCTACAATCTTGCAGCTACTGGGAGATGAATATCCGCAGAAGTATATGATACTTCTTGAAAACAACAGTGAACTTCGTCCGGGAGGCGGATTCATAGGCAGTTTCTTAATAGTGGATCTTAATGACGGATACATAGATGCGATGGATTTTTATGATATTTACGAATGGGACGGCGCCTTCAACGAATACATAGCTCCGCCGGTTGATGAAATAGCTTATTTGACCTGTTGTTGGGGACTAAGAGACGCGAATTATTCGCCGGATTACGCGGTTTCATCGCAAGCGGTAATGGATTTTTTTGAACGCGAAGGCGGTCCGACAGTCGATCATGTGATGATGGTGGATTTAAGTTTGATGTCAGACCTTATAGACGCAATAGGTCCCATAACGATGCCGGGAACGGAAGCGGAATTGACAGGCGGTAATTTCGAATTGATTTTAAGTTATATGGTCGAATCAAAACTTGCCGGCGAAACTAGCCCGAAGTCGGTCGTGGAAGATTTGATACCCGTTGTGAAAGAAAAAATAACAGATAGCGGTAACTTGATAAAAACACTTGGCGTCTTATTGGACGCAGCCAAATCTGAACATATTGCAGCTTACAGCTGGGATGATGATTTTCAGCAGTTCTGGAGGAGCATGAATTTGGACGGCGAGGCTTATATTCCGAGTGCGGATGAAGATTACTTGATGGTTACGGTAAGCGGAATCGGAGGCAATAAAACCGACAAATATGTTGAGCAAGAAATAAATCACAAAACTCTTATATCGGAGGACGGTGGACTTCTCGATAAGCTGACAATCACGAGAGAGCACACTTATGGCGAAGCTGTGAAAACTTGGCAGGAAGAGACTCTCGCATCATTCGGATATACGGAAATTTCCGACTCGGTTCGCAGTATTCTTGGGTCCGGCGACAACGTGGCTGGCATAAGGGTTTATGTGCCAAACGGAACGCAGTTATCCGGCAGTACGGGAGTATTTGAACAAGAACCCAAATTAATGCACGACAACGACTTGAATATGGATTATTTCTATATGGTTGTCCGCACTCGTCCCGGCGAGACATCCAAGATTGAACTTACTTACAAGTTACCTTTTGCTCTAACCATCGATCCGGTTGATGATTATTTCTTGTATGTGGAGAAGCAACCCGGACTCGACAACACGGTTTTCACCAAAGAAATTATCGCTCCAAATCTCAATAATAACGCACTTTATCCTGAAGGCGAATTCACAGAACAGACAGATTTAAGCTACAAATTCGAGTCGGAACTGGATAGAAGCTTCCACCTAGGCGGCGTGTTCAGTAAATAGTTCATTGGTGCTTTCCCAATATCCATGAAGATTACAGTACGCAATAGCGCGAATCCCGTCTTTATAAACAATATCGAACATCGCTTCAGGAGCTTGTCCTGCGGAAAGCGCAATTTTTTTAAGCAATTTGGATCCGTCATATAAACTTATAGCCATAATATAATGTTCGGCGATCATAGGATGAGGGACCATCCCGACAAAAACTCGGGTTCCTTTACCAGTATTCTCAATTACAGGTACATGCTTGTTCTGCGCCTCGCCACCTGTATCAGGCTCTCCAAGATGATGCACCATATCGAACTGCGACTTGGCGGCGCCGCAAATCGGACACTTCCAGTCATCAGGCAAATTCTCGAATTCAACATTGCCGTTAAGAGTTGGATTGTATAGAAATCCACAAACCTTACAGATATGTTTTGACATTTTATTTTTGGGTTAAAATATGTTTTTTATGACATGATTTGCACAATCCGGGTATTTCAAGCGACCCACAATCAGGGACGAATCCGCATTTTTTAAGCTCCTTCGATCTTATTATTACTCCTCGACAATCAAAAATATCAATTATTTCACCACAGTGTTTGCATGTTAGATGTCTGTGAGGAGATGCTTCACCATCGTATCGCG
>Ga0156520_127_pt2 | contig 3343 bp, 3 predicted proteins | sample RifOxyB3_FD_111915 | JGI IMG/M metagenome (GOLD analysis project Ga0156520, IMG submission 111915) | Candidatus Peregrinibacteria bacterium RIFOXYB12_FULL_41_12
ATTGGGTTCAAGTTGGGGAGGAGTGGAAGGTGCTTGGATTCGGGGGAACGGTGGTGGAGTAGGGTTAATAGGTTAAGGTCTATTGATTTTAATATTTAACCAGTCGTGCGTGTATTGACGTATGGTGTTTTTTTTGGTATAATTATTGGATTTCAATTAATAATAAAAACACATTATGTCCAAACTATTTTTTGCACAAAATCGTTTGCTGTTTAAGGATCCTGAACAAAATCCTGCTCGTAATGATAGTGTTGATAGCATGTCCTCAGGTGTATCAGATCACGCTGTTTCTGTTGTTGACTCTCCGGAACTTGCTGAATTACGTGCTAAGATTGAAGATCAGCAATCACGTATAGATGAGCTTCAAAGCAGGTCTGCCATGGATATGGTTGGTAGTGATGTTGAGAGAGTTCATGCATACATTGATGATGCGGCTGATAGAGCTGTCGATTCTTTGAAAAGCGCTTTTGGAAAAGGTTATGAGTCTGCCAAGTCTTATGTTGTTGGCAGCGCAGAAGAAGCTATGTCTGCCGCTGAAAAAGCACTTCAGCAGGCCAGAGATGCTGCAGATGCACAGTTGGCCGAATTGTATTCTGAATATACTGCAACTGTTGAACGTGTTCAGGTTGCTGTGAAAGATGGTTGGGGTGATTTAATAGAGGCTGGGGTTGTTACTCTTGAAGAGATTAACAATGTTGAGAGCTGGACAACAAAACAAGTTCTTGCCGTTGCTCAACAAGCTGTCACTGTTGGTGCTCAAATTAAGACATTGCCTGATGTATTTTGGACTGCAGTTGATAATGTTCAGAGTTTGACTTCGCAGGAGGCTAAAGTGCTATTGCAGTGCGTGAAAACACTTGGTGGCAATGTCGATACTTTTGTCGATACTTTGGTGAAGCAAGGAGGAGATATGATTGCAGTTGCTCTTAATGAAGTTAAAGATGATACTCAAAGAGTTGTTGATGTTGTTGGCATCGCTTTACAAGATGGCTCTGCTACTTTTTACAAAGCACTTGATACGGTTGTTGGGTTGCGTATGGAGGTTGGTGACGTTGTTGGTTCATTATTGGAACAGGGTAAGATGAAGGTTTCGGATGTGGCCAGACTGGTTGTTGAAAAAAAGAATTATGCTGTTGATGCAGTCAATGCTTTGATGAACTCCGGTGTGCAAAAGATTGATGCGTTTGCTCGTATTGTTGCTCAAGATGCTAGACAACTTGAAGCTACTGTTGCTGTTCTTGTAGAGTCCGGTGAGCAGGCTGTTAATAAATTTGTTGAATCTGCGTTGGTTGTCGGCAAGACGGCAGGATTAGCTGTTCTTGCAGCTCTCGCTTCTGCTGGCTATGGAGTGAATGAGACCATTCGTAGTGTTGTTTCCAGAGGCAGAGTGACTGTAGAAAATCTTGCGTGGATGGTTTCTTATAATGTTGATTATTGCAAGGCTGTAGTCGATGGTACTTACAATGCCGGTGTCGATAAGTTTAATGAGATGTGTGCTGCGGTTATGGCTAATAAAGATTCTGCTTTAGCTTGGTTGGATGGGGTTGAAGCTGCCGGTGTTGAACAGTTGAACGCTCTTGCGCAATATCTTGGTGAGAATAAAGATGAAGCTGTTGCAATGTGTTCTTATGCGATTGCCGAAGGGCAGCAGTCATTTAACAGGGTTATGGATACGCTGGTTGGTGCTGGACTTGAGGTGAATGATCTAGTTGGTGGTTTAGTTGATAGGGGAGAGGTTGAGCTTAATGCTGTGCTTGTTTGGGCTGGTGATAATGTCGAGAAAACTCAGGTAGTGGTTGGTGCGATTATCGATGCCGGTGATCAGAAAGTTGAACAATTGCTTGCCATTGTTGGCGAACAAAAAGATAAAGTAGAAAGAGTTGCTTCTGCAGCTGTTGCTCTTGGGGATAAGTATGCTGCTGAAATTGCGATTGGAGCTTTTGTTTTGATGAATATACGTACGGTTTTGGTCGTTGGAGCGCTTGCTGCTGCTGGGTATGGGATCAATAAAGTCTTTACTGCTGCGTTAGATGCCGGACGTGTTCAGGCTGGAAGGTTGGTTGAATTTGTTTCAGTTCAATCAGAATATGCAGCTTCATTGGCGGAAGCGTCTTATGCTGTCGGTGTTCAGAAGTTTAATGAGGTTACTGATGCTGCTATGCAAGAGGGTGAAGTTGCGTTGGCGTGGTTTAATACTGTTAAGGAATCTGGTCAGGAAAAGGTTGCTGTTCTTGCAAAAAATTTACAGCAGAAACAGCAGGAATTGGCGGTTTTAGCAGGACAAGCTATGGATCAGGGTGAGGAAGCTTTTTACAATACGGTTGATACACTTGCAGGTGCTGGCTTGGAGGTTAAAGATGTTATGGTTGCCCTTGTTGATAAAGCTGATACAAAAATTGATCAATTGGTTGCTGTTTGTGCTGCCAAGAAAGATTATATGGTTGGGTTGGCTTCTGCTACTGCGGTTGCAACTCGTGAGAGAGCAAGTCAGATTATTGTTGCTGTTAATGCCGAGGTTCAGGCAAAAGAGGCTTTTGTTAAGGCGACTATCAATGCTGGACAAGATGTTTTGGTTGCTAACTATGAAGCTGCACAAGCGGTTGGTATTAATCTGGGTAGGAGAGCTGAAAGAAAATATAATGCTGCGAAGAAGGATATTGCTGACGAGCAAAGAAGGTTGGAAGAGAGAGGTCGTAAGGCTAGAGTCAGTGATGCCAATGGTCCTGCTACAGATGTTGATCTTTAAATTAAATTTTAATTAAAATACAATTATGGCTAAACAAAAATCAAATGTTGGCAGTAAGCTAAATAAAATCGTGCTTGATGCCTTGAACGATTATCAGGCAAAAAGAGATGGTTTATTAAAAGATTATCTTGTCAAAGTTAAGAAAATAAAAAAAGATAGTATGAAGAAAATAGAGATTGCTGTCGAGAAGTCCGAACAAAATGCAGCAGATGCTCTTATAGATGAGGTTTAGTACTTATCTTATATTTTTCTTTTCCAGATTCCGTTTTCGTATTTGAATGACAATTCTTCTTTTGCTTTTGATGATGGATCTTCCATTGTCCATGTGAATGAGAATCCTTCATCCACATCTGATTTTGTAAATTCAAGTGGTTCATTTGAGCGTACTGATCTCGGTGTGCTTCCTGAGTTGCTCAATTCGGTTCCATTTATTTCACTTCTGTACCAGTAATTTATTTCTTCTGGTGCTTTTAGTTGAGATACGTTGTAATAGTACACCATTATTTCCGGATGTGTTCCTTCGTCGTCTAGATTAGGAATTACAAGTAAGTTCCTTCTTTGAGTTGGCTTGAAAATATTACATTTCGATATGAATTT
>Ga0156520_134_pt1 | contig 3022 bp, 2 predicted proteins | sample RifOxyB3_FD_111915 | JGI IMG/M metagenome (GOLD analysis project Ga0156520, IMG submission 111915) | Candidatus Peregrinibacteria bacterium RIFOXYB12_FULL_41_12
AACCGGCGCACTGACCTTCTTCCTGCCTTGCGGGTTTACAATAATATCTCAAGGAGTGGCTATTTTGTCGGGCAGCGCCGTTAAGGGCGGGTTGATTATGGCGTTTTTCGCTCTCGGCACTATGCTCCCTCTTTTATTTATCGGTATAACCAGTACAAAAATGTTAAACACAAATTTGGCGGAAAAATTCCTCAAAACCGCCGGCATCTTGATTCTGTTTTTTGTTGTTTATAACTTAAACGTTCAATTCGGACTATCAAGATATTTAACCGACAACGCAAGCTCTACCACAACGACCCAAACCGCTACGGTCGCGACTTCAAACGGCGACGAGCAGGTTATAAAAACCGTTTACACTTCGGAAAACGATATCGTCCCAAGTTCTTTCGAGGTGAAAAAGGGAACTCCCGTAAGGTTCGAAGTCGATGTGCAGGATAACGGATCCGGATGTATGAGTACGATAATGGTTCCGGGGCTTTATGACGACCCTCAATATTTGAGTGCGGGCGAAACCCTTATTATGGAATTTACGCCGACCAAAACAGGAACTTATCAAATTACGTGCGCCATGGGCGTACCTAGGGGAACCATAATTGTAACCGAATAATTTTATGAAAAATATTCAACTCAAAATCGAAGGAATGCATTGCGCATCTTGCGCCAAAATCATTGAGATGGAGCTGTCCGATCTGAAAGGCATTTCAAAGGTTAATGTTTCTTTCGCCGACAAGACAGCAGCCGTCAGTTTTGACGAAGAGAAGTTGAGCGAAAAAGAGATTGCCGAGACAATAAAAAAAGCAGGATATAAAATTTTATAACAAATTCAAATATGCAAAATATAAGCTTGAAAATATCCGGGATGCATTGCGCTTCCTGCGAAAAAATCATAAGCATGGAGGTGCATGAACTACCCGGTGTTGCCAATTTTATAGTCAGCGCAAAAACCGGCATGGCCTCTTTCACGCTCGATACGCAAAAAAACAAACCTGAGGATGTTATCGCCGCCATAAAAAAGGCGGGCTATACCGCCTCGATCACAGAGTCTCTGCCGTCTCAAAACAATATCGTAGCTGTAAAATCACAAACTGCACCAAGCGGCCAACCTTTCAAAATCAAGCTGGAGTCTCAAATCGAGGCTGACGGCAAAGTTCATGAGGATCAATCTGGCAACCCATATTTCGAAGGTAAAATCAAAAACAATAAAACCGCCGAATTTGTCATACCTGAAAATAATCCTGAGCTGAAAAAGCTTGCCGAGAAACTCGGCACCACCACCAATTTGATAAGTCTGTTTGAGTCAGTCGGTCACGTCTTAACGCAAAAAAAACAACCTGAAACTAACTGTATTTTGCCCGCGACCGGCAGTAATCAAGGCGGTAATCAGCGCGTCAATCTTTCTCTGTTCGGGATGCATTGCTCATCTTGCGCGAATATCATTGAACGATCTCTTAAAAAAGTTCCCGGAGTGAAACAGGCAAGTGTTAATTTCGCCGCGGAAAAGGCTTTGGTTGTTTTTGATGGATCGGTTTCCGGACCACAGGATTTGATAAATGCCGTAAATCATGCCGGATACAAGGCTGAACTCATAAATTCTAAAGATTCCGGCTACGAACAGCGAAAACGAGATGAAGAAATTTCGTCGTATTTTAAAAAATTCGTAATAAGCGCCGTCTTAAGCTTGCCCATGGTTTATTTCATGATGCTTGATTTCTTCGCGATACCGGGCAAAGACATAGTATTGCCTTATGTCGGCATTATCTCTCTTATTCTTACTGCTCCCATACAATTTATAATCGGTGCCGGTTTCTATAAAGGGATGTGGTCTTCTCTAAAAATGAAGACTTCGAACATGGACACCTTGATTGCAATCGGTACTTCGACCGCGTTTTTCTACAGCTTGGTGAATTTCATAATATATTTTTATAAAAACGGTTCGCTAATCGGCATAGGTGGGAAAATCCCCGAACTTTATTTCGAAACCGCCGCTTTTTTGATCACATTTGTAACCCTTGGCAAATGGCTTGAAATACGCACAAAAGGCAAAACAGGCGATGCCATAAAAAAACTTATGGGCCTGCAGGCGAAAACAGCTAGGGTCATTCGCAACGGTAGCACTCGCGACATACCGATCGAGGATGTTGTTCATGGAGATGTTATATTGGTTCGCCCTGGTGAAAAAATCCCTGTCGATGGAAAAATAACCAAAGGCTCTAGCGCAATAGATGAATCCATGATTACCGGCGAAAGCATCCCTGTCGAAAAACAGGTCGGTGATATGGTTATCGGTAGCACCGTCAACAAAACCGGCAGTTTTGAATTTGTTGCAATGCGCGTCGGATCCGAGACCGCGCTCGCCCAAATAATTCGCCTTATCGAAGAAGCTCAAGGCTCCAAGGCTCCGATTCAGGGCTTTGCCGATAAGATTTCTTCCGTTTTCGTTCCCACTGTCATCGCTATTGCGATTATAACTTTTTTGACTTGGTATTTCTTCCTTGGAGCAGGGTTGTCGTTTTCTCTTATGGCGTTCACGGCTGTCATCGTTATCGCTTGCCCTTGTGCGCTCGGATTGGCAACTCCTACATCATTAATGGTCGGGACCGGAAAGGGTGCTGAGTATGGCATTTTGATAAAAGGCGGTGAACCCCTTGAGTCCGCTTGCAACATAAATGCCGTAGTTTTTGATAAGACCGGTACTCTTACAAACGGGAAGCCTGAGGTTACCGATATAATCGCTTTTGAAAATATCGATGAAGATGAGGTTTTGGCTGTTTCCGCCAGTCTTGAAAAATTATCCGAACATGCTTTGGCCGAGGCCGTTTATACATATGCAAATGACGAGTCCGTTCAGCTCGAAGAGGTTGATAATTTTGAGGCGATCCCCGGACATGGAGTGAAAGGAGTTATAAATAAAACCGAATATTATTTCGGAAACAGGCGCCTTGTAACCGATGTGCTCGGTCATTCGATAATGAAAATCAACAGAAAACTCGTTAAGCTCGAAGAACAAGGTAAGACCGTAATG
>Ga0156520_151_pt1 | contig 2630 bp, 3 predicted proteins | sample RifOxyB3_FD_111915 | JGI IMG/M metagenome (GOLD analysis project Ga0156520, IMG submission 111915) | Candidatus Peregrinibacteria bacterium RIFOXYB12_FULL_41_12
TTCGCAAAACTATATGAAGAATTTGATGCGCAAAAAACTCTCGAAAGTCACATCGCTCGCGACGCCGACATGTTGGAAACAGCATTTCAAGCAAAAGAGTACTTTGATAACGGCAACAAAACAGCTAAACTCTGGATAGATCACGTTCGAGAAAATCTGAAAACAACTTCCGCAAAAAAGACTCTTAAAGAGATGGAGAAAACCCATTTCACAGATTGGTTCACCAAGTCCTAAACCCCTAACTTCCTAAAGCCCTCCCCAATGTTCGCATTCATAGAAGGGAAAATCCAAGCCAAACTCGACAAAACTCTAATCATAAACACAAACGGAGTCGGCTATTTGGTAACTGTTTCAGAAACGATTTTCACACAAGCACGCGAGAAAACAGAAATAAGCCTGTTTCTACACACTCAAGTTCGCGAAGACGCAATAAGCCTTTACGGATTTCAAGATGTAAACGAACTGAATTTTTTCAAGCAATTAATTTCAGTTTCAGGCATAGGCCCAAAAACAGGAATGGAGATTATGAACTCCGATATTTGTAAGATAAAAAACGCGATCGCAACCGGAGATCTTGCAATACTTTCACACATAAAAGGAATCGGTAAACGCACTGCCGAACGCCTTGTACTGGAACTCAAAAACAAGATAGAACCGACAGACCTAAACACACGAACTCACTCAAATATAAATATCGATCAAGACGCAATAGACGCCCTTATGCGACTCGGTTACTCGCAAGGACAAATCGAAAAAGTAATATCGCGCGCAGAAGCAACATTCACAGATACAGAAGAATGCATCAAGTACTTTCTTAAGAACGTATAATGCAAATCCAACTTTCATCAAAAACAACCAGCGCCACCCACAAGAACTTAAAGGAAGAATTCCTGAAAGAAATTGAAAACGGCTTACATCCATTCATAAATTCCGCAATCGACAAAGACCTAATTAACCGCCTCTCAATTCCCAAACGAAATTTCAAGAAAATAATAATTCTTGGCATCGGCGGCTCATCCCTCGGAGGAATCGCAATCATGCGCGCTCTCTATCGCCCGCTCAAACATATGGAAGCTGACTCAACCCACTTTTTTTTCTTAGACCAAATCGATCCGGATTTAATTTTTCATTTATCTCAAAACATATCACTAAAAGACACTCACTTCATCGCGATAAGCAAATCCGGAAACACAATAGAAACAGTCAGTTTGTTTAAGTTTTTTCATCAGAAAATCATTGATGCAAAACTAGATCCAAAAGAGCATTTCACAATCATAACAGCGGAAAAAGATAGCTTCTTGGGCAAAACCGGCTTGCCGATTGTAACAATGCCAAAAAACCTTAGCGGAAGATTCTCCGTATTGTCAGAAGTCGGCTTACTACCTGCCAAAATGGCAAATATCGATATAGAGAAAATCCAAAAAGGCGCACTCGACGCATGGGAACATTTCAAACACGAACCTGCCGAGAAAAACATACCGCTAATGCTCGCAGAAAACCAATTCAGAGAATACAACTCAGGCAAGAAAATAACTGTCGTATTCCCCTATTCTTACAGACTAAACAGATTCGCAGACTGGTACATTCAACTGATGGCGGAGAGCCTTGGCAAAACACCTGAAATCGGCCCAACGCCAATCCGCGCAATCGGACCGACAGACCAACACTCGCAATTACAATTATTCATGGACGGACCAAAAAACAAACAAGTGCTATTCTTGGAAGTTACACGTCATCACCACGCACCTCAAATACCGGGAGAAAAATACACTCTCGAAGACCTGATGAACGCCGAGAAAAAAGGGACGCAAGAAGCCCTTGAAAAAGCGCTCATCCCGACTCAAACGCTGATAATTCCGAAAATAACAGAAGAAACAATTGGTGAATTGATTATGACGCTTGAACTTCAAATCGCCCTGCTGGGGAAAATGCATGGGGTGAACACGTACAACCAACCGGGGGTTGAGATGGGGAAAAAGATTACTAGAGAGATTTTAAAATAAGTTTCGCAAACAAGGACTTTATTGCACAACAGCAAAGCCTAGTTTGACAAATAAAAGCTATATGTAAAAATAAAGGCACTATTTAAATACAGCCACATGGATGCACAACCATCCCATGGGGCCACTCTAGAAAGACTTGGACGAATAAGCGATGATAGCATCCGCGAAATCGGAGAAATCCTCAGAAAGAAAACCGAAGGAGAGGATCAAGCTTTAACAGATATAAAAAGCGCACTAGAAGCACTCTCTGAACTGGGAGATATTGGTAATGAAATTATAAAAAAAACTTTAGAAGCACAGGCACTCAAGGAAATGCCAACAGAAGCAGATGCAATATCATATGCTCTTTTTAGAGAGATAGCAGATAACATAAGAGGTAATAAAGAATTATGGGAAGTAATGGCAGGAATAAGGAGAATCGTATATGACAAAGGACTAGAAGGTGGACATGCTGGAATAGATAAAAAAGCTAACCAAGATGCAAGAAGAGAAAAAGAATCGGAATCTCCTACACATGAAGATATTTTGAAGTGGAGAACCGTAACAAGTATAAGAGCTTTGGCTCAACTCGATGACAGAACAAGAAACGAATGTTTGGAATCGGTGAGGACAAAATATCTTACACAA